>OFGB01000131.1_pt1 | contig 56856 bp, 36 predicted proteins | sample 1521491 | NCBI WGS metagenome assembly OFGB01 (sample SAMEA3504095, study PRJEB24116) | mouse gut metagenome | biome: mouse gut; feature: mouse-associated habitat; material: faeces | place: Denmark | collected 2011
CGCCCGTGATCTCCTCTACCTGCTCATTCAAAACCTGCACCGCAGGCTCGGCCTTGACAATATAGTAACCGATGATGATTCCCACCGGAATCAGCGCCCACTTATAACTGCTGTCCGCAATACCGCTGCCCAACAGGCTTCCCACGGGAGCAAACCCCACATTCACCCCGGTCAGGAAAAGAATCAGTCCCAGCACCGTGTAAATAAACCCGACCGCCATTCTCTGTACCTGACGCTTGCGGTAGATCTTTCCCCGCAGCTGAAACAGCAGGAACACACCGATCACCGGCAGAATACTGCTCAGCACTTCCCGCACATAATCCGGGATCTCCGCTGCAAATTCCCGCACCACGTCCTGGGTGGTCACCAGCACCGGTATCTCCACCGCCGTGTAGATCGCCTCTGTTGGATGGTAGAAAATACCCAAAAGCAGCACCATCAGAATCGGTCCCACACTGCACAGCGCGATCAGACCGAAACTGTCATTGCTTCCTTCTTTATCACTCCGCGCCGCGGAAAGGCCCACGCCCAGCGACATGATGAAAGGCACCGTCATCGGGCCTGTGGTTACACCGCCCGCATCGAAAGCTACCGCGATAAAATCCGACGGTGTCAGGAATGACAACACAAACACCAATATGTACAAAATCGCCAGCAGCATGGATAATCTTACCTTAAACACAATACGCAGCAGCGCGATCACCATAAAGATTCCCACGCCCACCGCCACGGTCAGGATCAGCACCATATTCGGAATCGCCGACACCTGATTCGCCAACACCTGCAGATCCGGCTCCGAGATCGTGATGATGGCTCCCATGATAAAGCAGACCACCGCCATCAGTACGATGCTGTTGCTCTTGACCAGCCTGCCGCCGACACCCTGTCCAAGCGGCGTCATCGCCATCTCTGCTCCCAGCTGGAAAAGCCCCATGCCCATGATCAGAAGAAACGCCCCCGTCAGGAACAGCACCAGCGTACTGATCTCCAACGGTACCAGTGTAATGCTGAGAACCAGCACAATCATCGTGATCGGCAGCACACTCGAAAGGGATTCCTTCGTCTTTTCTTTCAGTTTCTCATTCATCTGTTATCAATATCCTCCCTTCCTGCTCAGATTGCTGATATCTTCCTTGTCACCTTAAATAATCTCTATTCATTATCCTACAGAAAAATCAATGAAAAAGAAATAAAAACCGGTGTTAAGAAGTTGTTAAAAAATAAGGACAGTGAAAAGTCTCCTTTTCCCTGCCCTGTCCTCCGGCATATCTTATCCGTTGTCCCGCACGCTGCAATGTCTATTCGTCCTCCCCGATATCCTGCGACGCCGCCACTGCCGATACGACAGACGACACCACTGCGATTATAACGGGTATCAGAACAACTACAAATCCTCCTGCCAATAACATAAATCCCATAACAAAGCCTCCTGTTAATATCCGTAAGGTTAACACCCACAATAGAATAATCATACCAGATTCCGGAAAAAGTGTAAAGGCTTTGCATTAAATTCAGCAGCTCCGAATGCTTCTACGGCCTAAGACTTTCTCCAAGATGACCCGAAAGAACTTCATAATTCAAGTCACAGAGCGGCGGAAAAATATCTTCCGCCGCTCTGTCTGTTCCTGTTAAATCGTATCTTCTGTGATCTCTACCTGCAAAGATGTTGCCTCGGAACCCGTCACAACCTTTAAATAAGCTGTCTGGCCTGCTGTCAATTCTACAGCTGCCGAATATTTCCCCGTACTGCTATTCTTTGTAAGCGGCGTATATGTTCCATCCAGATACGGCTTATCAACATATACCCGTGCATAAGATACATTAACACCAGAAGTACCTTCGCTACATGCAAACGTATAGGAACCGTCCTCTTCCGCAACGAACTTTACAATTGCTGTATGCTCAGAACCAACCTTCGTTGTGCTTACCGTCGTCTGAGAGCCGGCACTCACTGCACTTACAGGCATACGCTTCTCGACTTTAATCTTCCTTGATTCCGGTAAATCTCCATAACCAAAAGAATATTGCACTTGTATAAGAATCGTTTCATTCTGATCCATAACTTTCGTCATACCGGATGACGGAGAAGAACCACTGGAAGCCCTTTTCAAATACGATGTCTGCATAATATCTTTATACTCGCTTAAATAGAAACCGCTTACTCCGGTCTCGCCGCTTTCTGATGGAGTATCATAGACATTAAAATTATACTGTCCGGCTTCCTCAGCGGTAAAGCTTACCCACTGCGATTTGCTGTTTATCGCCACACCCGCATCAACCGTCAGTTCCGCCGGCGCCACCTTCTCCGCTTTGATTGTAAATTCTACCGGATCCGAAAAATTTCCATATACGCCTATTCTCAAATAGAGCTTCTCATCAGCAGAAATTATTCTTTCCAATGTAGACACTGCATTTGCATTTACATCCCCCATTCGAGATCCACTTGAATTTATATTATTGTTGCGGTAAAGAGTTACTTGTTGGCTGCTCTTATTCGTGACCGTGACAGCATATCTGGCCTCCTCCTCCGCAGTAATAATATACCATTGAGAATAATGATCCCCATAGTTTGTACCTGGCTCCACCGAACCGCTCACTTCACTTCCGTCAGCGAGTTCTGTGATGGTTTCTTTCTGTGCCCTGATGATAATACCCTGCCATTCATAAGCATACCTATCACATGGCCTTACCTTCAGGTACACAGTCTGTCCTGCTTCCAGTTCAATCGCCTTGCTGACTCCATCACCGGAATACTCATTAAGGATTTGATCACCAACAGGATCTGTCATACTCTCCAGGACATATGCTCGTATACCGCCACCAATATCCGCAATACCGCTTGAAGCAAATTTATAATATCCTGCCTCCTTTGCAGTAAAAGTAAGATAGACATAATCATTCGAACCATTGAATGCGTGATCAATGCTTACTTCATTATTCTCTGAAAAGGTGAAATATGAATTCCTGGCTGTAGCTTTTAAGATAAGATCATAATTCCATGTATATGCCCGGATCCATACCGTCTCCCCCGCATTCAGCGCTACCTGTCTTAAATAGGAAGAAGAGGACGTGGATAATTGCCTGCCTGTCTGATCATAAACATATATACTACTCGACACATTATTTCCCGAGTTATTAAATGCACCGATCTCATATGCATCTGTCTTTGGCGCTGTAAACTGGAACCAGCTCTTCTGCCATCCTTCCAGTGGCTGCCCTGCATCCGTAAGCGATATAAATTCTACCTTCTCGGCTGCTATGGAAGACTCAGACCGTGCTTCCAGATAAATCACTTCATCCTTCTGCAGCTGGTATAAGCCATAGTCGGCACTTTCTTTCAACGTCTCTCCACCCTGCTCATATACGTCAAAAACAGAAGTCGGAGTGGAAGAATTTCTACTAAAATCATAATATCCATTCTCGGGAGCCGTGAAAACATACCAGTGTCCGGGCTGAACGGAAATCTGCCGATTCAATTCCAGTACCGTTCGATTTGCAATACCGCCCTGCAGACTTCCGATGCGTTCAACACAGATTGTCATACTCTCGGAACCTTGATAAGAAAATTCCCAAACATCACCTGCTTCAGAAGCCGTCCACCTTTCTCCAATGGTCTTTACACCATTCCTGATTTTATAGCATACATACTGTCCTTCCTCAGGCGCTGTAAATCGGAATGTCTGTGTCTGTCCGCTTCCAAGTTCCACCGCAACAGGTACACCTAATGTAATCTCTTTTACTGTTTCCTTACGGTCATCGTCTTCGTCACGCAGGTCCTCATTCTGTCCGTAATATACCATAGAAGCGTACGCATCACCTACCGCATAGACTGTAATCTCATACCTTGCGATCACTTTTTTGGTTATGCCGGATTTCACTTCAATTCTGGCTTTTCCATTCTTTACCGCATTTAAATTTGCCGTAAAAGTACCTGCATTTGCCGTAACTTTTGCCACTTTAGTATCTGAGCTTGACCATGTAAGCTTATCTGTCATTGCCTGTGCTGCACCTGGATTAGCCGGCGTCGCTACCAGAGAATAACTATTGCCGGAAACAAAAGGATAGCTGGAAATGCCTCCTTTATCCCTTACGCGGATGGCAATACCTCCAATTTCATCTTTCTCCAGACCATCATCCCTTGCCGGAAGTTTCGTTGTTCCGAACGCCTTGGATGCCGGTTTAGAAGAAATATCTTCAAACAACGCCGTTACCGTAACATTATATTTGGACTGCTGGGTCAATCCCGTAAGTTTGTAATTATAATATGCTTTATACTGCTTGCCGGATTTACCATTATCTTCCGCCCACCATCTTTCGGTTTTATCATTCCACACTACGGCTGATGCCCTCAAATAAATACTCTGTATTTTCTGTCTTGCATCTGTAACATCAATCCGGTATGCGTCAGCATACTGATTTCTCTCAAACCTTACTGTGCCCCGATTATCGATCACATCGGTCATGGTAAGGCCTTTGACAGGAGCCAGATCCGTAGATTTCACATTTACGGTAACTGTCTGTTCCAACACTGTGTCTGTAAGAGTCAATTTGACGGAGCCTTTACCATAAGCAGTCAGGGTTCCATATCTTGACAGTTTAAAGACTGCATTATCCTTAAGCTGTTGGGCAACTTTCTCTCTGTCAATCCTGCCATATACATCATAATAATTCTGGTCTAATGTGCGTTTCCCTTCCTTATAATCTACCAGCCGTTCCAGGTTGATTGTCTGGCCTGTCTGAATGGTAGTATTCCGGGCTTTGATCGTATCTGCTTCCGCCACGATCCTGATCCGCAGCATGGATTCACATCCCGTATTCTCATCCTCCGCAATCACACACAGATCATTATAATAATTATAAGAATTTCTTGTAGGCTGCTTCAACGTAATCTTACCATTCTTTGCAATCGTCACACGCTCATCTTTTGTCCAATAGCTGGAAGCAGAATCTTGATCGCAGAAATAATAAGAAATCTTCGGCACAACATAATCACTCTTGACTTTTGGATCCAAAGGCTGCAGTGACAGTTTTACATAGTCCTCATAATGCGCGTCGTCAGCCGCCGGAGCCTTATCCCGGAAATAACCGCTCAGATCGATCTGTGTACTGCCGCTCTTCAACTCTACAACATACACATTCTCCTCTTCCAGGAATTCCAGATAGGTGCCTTCCTGTAAAGAAGCTTCCAATCTCTCAACCTGGGGTTTCGTTGTTGCAAACCCTTTAGCAGTGCCCGCATAAGATTCCTGCACCTGGCAGCCGTCGGAAAGCGTACGTACTGCACTGACATTTCTTAGATATACTGTATAGTCTTTACCATATTCCAGGCCCTCAATCTTTAACTGTACAATATCCAAATGAACTTTCTTCTTGCTGTCCCAGACTCTACTACTATTTTCTTCAGATACAGACATAAACCTGGGTGCAACAGCAAACCTGCCTTCCCATTGTCCATTTTTCATTCCGCTGATCGCCGTCTCGAAATCATCTGCTTTGCGGTTCTTACCTTCCATAACATAGATTTCTCTACGGTATCCATCCTTAACAATCGGATACTGTATCACCACATCATTATCCAGCGCTGTTATTTTGGATATTTTCGGAGCCGTAACCTTCTTTACCGTAACAGCCGTCGTCGCTGTCTTTACAGACTTACCTTCAATCTTCTTCTTGATACCATCCACTATATGCATAGGATAAACAGTTACTTTGGCGGTACCTTCTTTCAATGCCGTTACTTTACCATACTCATCAATATGCAGGATATCTTCCTTGCCTTTCTCTACCTCATAACCAAGACAAATTGTATCCGCCTGCTGCACCTTGGTAATCTTAACGTCTAATTCCTGTTCTTCACCAACCGCCATTGTTTTAAGCGGCGAATTAAAGGCGAGAGATTTCGGTGCAACAGCATCCCGCAGGTCTCCCAGACAGGTGGATTTACTGAACTGCAGTTTAAACTGTTCAATATATCCATCCTCCCAGCGAATGCTGAAATCAGCATCCTTTGCTTTCTCCTCCGCAGGATCTTTTGCATTAAATACGGCGGTAACGGCAGTTCTGTAAACTGTATCTCCGTATTCATCTTCTATCCTTATCCGCGTTGGCCCGGATACGATTCTGCCGCCTGCCTTTTCAAGCGATTTTTTATATACCGCTTTATTCCAGATACTCAAATCCGATCCATATTCTGCGGGCGCCATAATCCGTATCGCTACCCAGTTGCCGTCTTTGTTATCATAAGTTACAAATGGGATTCCACTCTGTGTAACGAAAAGATGCTGATAAGATCCATCCTCCAGAGTAGTGACCGTATCTACCCCTGTAACCCGACTGATACCGGAGACGCTTACCGATGCCACACCGGAACGGCCTCTGACGACCGTGATAAAACCGCCCTCATCCGCCACGCAGCTGTAATTTCTTGCACAGATGCCCTGTAAATTTCCATAGGCTAATCTCAGTGTATACCGCTCAGCTCCTGCACCGGTGAAGAGACCATCCCAGAGCTCCTCACCTGCCTCATATACCGCAAAATGAGGCGAATAAAAACCATCGTCTGTATCCGTCCATGCCGGGAACCATCCGCTTGACGATTTCTTAAAATAGTCCTCGTCTCCTTTAACGATATCTGCAGCAACTACAAAGTTACCTGCCAGATTGCTGCATTTTGCAAACTCATCATATACGGCATCATAAATATACTGTACTTCGCTCCCTGCTTCTGCTGTCAGCTGCGGGGTCATGACCGTAAGCTTCTTGGGCGTTACCGTCACTTCCGCCAAAGTACAGGTACTCATAGGAGCATACTTTCCGTTCCCTTTAAATAATACTTCTACCGTGTATGTACCGCCGTTTTTGGTCCATACCCATTCCTCAGCATCCTGAGGAAGCGTTCTCCCCTTATAAACAGCAAATCTGTCTTCGTCCTCGTCACAATACACCTGATAGATCAACTCGACATTCTCAGCCGCAGGAACTTCTACTTCATCCTTTGTTCCATCCGGTTTCGTAGATACAGCGTACAACTTAAATCCGTTTAACGCATTCAGAAATTCTGTATCGAACGCAGGACTGCCGTTATATTCCTGTGATTTCCTCTGCGTTGTCCAGGCCTTGCCGTCAGCGCCTCTGATCTCAAGCTGTGCTTCTCCCATAGGCGTTACAGCGATATCTTTCCGAATATTCTCACCATTGACTACTTTATAGTTCCGGTTGCATGAATGCAGCTTGTCCGGTACAACTCTGTACCTGTAACCCTCCTGGAACGAGCCATACTCTTTCTCCCATGCCACCTCATTGCCGTTTGCGTCTTTCAACGGATTGCCATCAGCATCTACCTGCTGGCTCTCTACCTTCAATATAAGCATACAGTTATAAAATGAGGGAGAATCTTCAAGCTCTTCATAACTGCCGAGCATCACCCATTCACCGGTCTCAGGTTTTCCGGCCGGAACTGCAGTGACGTTGGTCCTGATCGCCTCATCCTGATCTGCAAGGAATTCTTCTACGGAAACACCCGTAAACCCTTCAAGCTTGTCCTGTGCATTGTTAAGCGAAACAGCCAGATCCTGCTGACCGATCACAAAATACACCTCCGCAGCAGGTGCGGCATATTTGCTGCCTGAATTATAATACGTAACAGTTAACTTATAAAGGCCTGCATTTACAGGACTTATAAAACTACGGCTATTAAAAGAGTTCGCGAAGTCACTCTTCATAACCGGCTTACCGTTTTCCATAAGCGGATTGCCATCAGCATCTGTCTCCATGGCTTCCTCTACTGTTTTGTATCTGCTTTCATACCACGTATATGTAAAGTCATTTACCGCGTTTGCCGTTAAATCCGCAGATGTGACGGCATCCTTTAATCCCGCCTTCTTATAATCTCCTCTGCTGTTAAACAGCCTCTCACCGTCATAAACCCTGGTCCATGCATTTTCCAGGATCGGATGCTTTTCCAGACTGCCGACAACTTTCGTTGTATCAATAACAGCGTTCGCCCCGCTCACGCTGAGTTTCACCATGTATTTTTCATTTTCCAGTGTTTCCCTGTCCGTCTTCACCTGATAAGAAATATCGCTGGAATTTACATCGGCGTTGATATCCTTTTCATTCTGCTTTATACCGCCTGCCATATATACTGCTTTTTTTCCGGTAAATCTAACCCAGTATTCCGCATTCTGGTCAAATCCGAGTTTTACATCTTCCGTAAGGATATCTTCACGGTTTTCTGTTACATTTCCTGCCGCATCCTTGATCTGTGTTCTTTTTACAATTTCAAAGACCGGTTCATACGACTGTGTCATATTTGCCCCGATATAACTGGTTCCCCAGATATGATCCTTTAATTTATCGGGAATTTTATTACTGTCGTCAAGTTTCTCACCATCCGCTCCGAGTATTTCCGGTTCTACTTCGGCAAGCACTTCACCAACTGTCTGTGCACTGTTAAACTCCGTCTTCTTAAGGGACGGTTTTACAATCCATTCTACAGCGCCGATCTCCACAATAATGTCTCCAACAGAACCTGCATATATTTTGTCGTCTCCGGCATAAGCAGTCCTGTAGGCATAGACACCCGTTTCTGTCGGTGTACCCTCCAGTTCTCCTCCAACAGTCAACTTACAATAATTCTGGCTGCCCTCTTTCCAGGCCTCAAAATTTACCGCATGCCAAGCAGAATCTGTTTGAGCATCCGCAAGTACATTCTCAGTCTCTTTTCCTTCCTGATCCCGAACAACCTCTACGACCTGCGTATCCAGATATTCTTTCTTTGCAAAATTCTGTGCTGTATTTTTTATTTCATGATAAGGAACCGTAATCTTAGTAATCTTACGGGCTGCATTATTCGCCAATACAAATTCCTGCTTATCGTATTTAGGCGCATCATATTCTGATCCTAACGTTAACTTTACCCTGGTTTCCTTTAAATCGGCAATGTTAAGATGAATATCTTCTCCTTTGAGTTCATAATTTTTCTTATAATTCTCAGCATTTGTTCCGATAAATTCCACATTCAGCGCTACAACGTAGTCTTCACTCATAAGCAGCTGTCTTTCCGGATCACTGGATGTTATTGAAACATCCGTATATGCTTCTCTCACATCAACCGCAACGCTTATGTCTTTATTATCCGCTGTCTGATCGGACACAAAACCCATTCCGTCGGAAGAATCTACCGTAAATTCCGGCAGGGGCACATCTTTTGCCTTTATTCCGGCCATAACATCCAGACTGTCCCCATAAGGTATCACTCTCACAGACGCTTTGGTAATCTCAAAGTCAAAGATCCCTTTCGCCTCTTTATAAGCGCCTGCTTTGGCCGGAAGCGTGATCGCAAGCTTATACTTACCTGCATTTCTCGGAGCAACTCCCTCACCGAGAGACTTTCCTTCCGCATCCTGCCAGTCATAAGTCAGCTCACTGACAGCGCTGAACACCGGCAGGGGCACTTCACTGCCATCTTCACTCTTAACAGAAATGGCCCACAAAATATCCGAATCAACCTCCATGGTCTTCCTGCCGTCCGCATCTGTTGATTCTGTTGCAAACAACGGCTCACCCCGTCGATATTCGGCCTGCTGATAGGAAGCCAAATTTCCACCAGCCACAAATACATATACAGCCTCCGGCTGCTGATCGCCTTCTGCAGCTGCATCAGTATCTCCCATTACTTCATTTTCCGCTTCATTTTCCGGAGCAGCCGCCTCCTGATCGGCATTCTCCAAATCTGCCGATTGCTTATCCCCTTCCAAATCCGCATTCGTCTCTTCGGATGTGTCCATGCTGTCCGCATCTTCCGAACCCGTATTTGTCTCTTCCGATGCGTTCATGCCATCCGCATCCTCCGTGACCTGCATTTCGTCTCCTGACGGTTCACCCGTCTGCTCTTTCGTGGAATCATCCTCACTGTCCGATACCTTTGTCGAGTCTTCATCCGCATTCTGTTCCATCGCGGACTGTTCCTCTCCTGGAGCGGCAAGTGCTGTAGCAGGCACAGATGTAACTGTCATGACAACTGCCAGCGCCATGGCCAGAATCCGCCTGATCCACAATCGTTTCCTGAACTCTTGCATTCTTTCTAATCCTCCTTCATAATTTTATTAAAATATGACCCCATTTTACCCCCCCCCTTGCCTCTAAGTCAAGAAAAAAGAGTTGACGCATCAAAATCATGTTTGCCTGCGTCAACTCTTTTTCCCGTATCAAAAACAATATATAGTAACTGATCATTCTGTTTCCTGTAGTCCAACTGTAACCAAAACACTATCTGTGCTATAGCAGTATACCACATCTGTATCACTCATTATATTACTTCGCGGATAGTTTTCTGAATAGAATGCCATGACCGTATTAATGTCCTCAACAGATGCAACGTCAAAACACATGTCCAGATAATCATCACCCGCGGCCGCCTTTACTCTTGACGCTGCAATGCCCAGTTCTTCAAACTCATCATACTGCTCCACATAATAACCGGCCTCTTCTAACCTGTCTGCCACTTCGTCAGAACCCGGATATGTCCGCTCTTCCACTGCCGCCTCTGCCGGCGGATTGGCACCACATCCTGCCAAAACAAACATTATGCCCGCCAAAATAATAACAATTGTTTTTCTCATCCTCAACACACTTTCCTTTCCCGATTTACATATTCTACTAAAACGCCCTCATTTTACTACGTGAAATCTTTTTTGGCAATCCTAAAATTCCAAACACTACAGCCATTGTAAATCACAAAGCGACGGAAAACTTCTTCCGCCGCTCTGATTGTACTACTTATTATACTGCTTTACTGCTCTTTTAAACCGATGTTTCCTTATGGATGCTGCTGTAAAAGCCTACATCTTGACGATGCTAATGGGTTACATATACGTCGCAGGAAATCGCATTAGAAAGAGTCCAGTGACCAACCGCAATATATATTGTTTCACCTGCCTGCAGTTCTATATCTTTCATAAAATTATTGTTACCGCCTGCTTCATCATCATACCCATAACCATCGGTAATGGAAACATTATCCAAAGTTCCGGTGTTGGCCTTATCCCCAACATCCTGATTCCTGAAAAACCATGCTTTCGGATCACCAGTGTTATTCGTAGAGCGGAAGGTATATGTCCCGTTCTCCGGAGCCTGGAATGTGATCCACTGATACCGTCCACTCCTGACATCCACATGCGCAAGAACCGTTGCATTACCCGTCTTTGTAACCGTGATCTCATTATTCCCTGAACTGTACACCTCGAGATACACTACAGCATCTTTCCTGATCAGATACGGTGCAGAGTAAAACACATTTCCCTGCCATGCATTCTCACCATAGTATCTGACATAACCATTTGTACAGCTAAAATTATAGAATCCATCCTCGGCAGCCTTAAATGTCAAGTAGGAATACCCGCTTTCGGTAATGCTTACAGATTCATTCACCTTCAACTCTGTCGCCGCCTTACAGGTTACTGTAACCTCAGCTCCCTCGCCTTCAACCTTCGTCTCCGAATTATTGGTGACTCTGATATAGATCTCAGCATTGGCTCCCGCTTTGACAGGTCCAAAGTTCTCGTTCATACTGCTCAGACTTCTATAAATCCTCAGACCCACATTCTGCGGGGCAGTAAAGGTATATTCACCCGCCGCCGTGGTCTTATATGCATACCATTTGCTTTCACCGGCTTCCAGGGACAATGCGATCGTATCCCCGCTTACAGACGCAGGCGCCAACTTCGAAACCGTTACCTGTGCCGTTCCCGCTGCATCAGCGCCGGAATATTCCAGACATCCCTGCATCACATCATCTTCATACAGGAATGTTTCGCTGATAACAGAATCAACGGCTTCCACAAATTTACTGCCGGCACTGCATGAAACGGTATACCAATAATCCTCAGGCGCACTAAAACGTGTAATGCTGATCCTGTCCTTTACAACCGGTACGTCAGTCGTACCCAGCTTCAGGTCTACGGCTTCCAGTTTCCCGGCTGTCACGGTAAGCTTAACCTCCGCTTCACCAAAATTTCCTACCGTAAATTCATAACGGTCTCCACTCTCTTCACGATCTATATGAGCCGCAAAATAGCATCTGTTCACGGTATCCTCATACACACTGTTATCCGCATCGATCCAAAGACCCTTCGCATCACTCACTCTGAAATCATAGTAACCGTCCGCAAAGAGCGGCAGCATGAAGACAGCTGATTCGTTCGCCTTAAGCGTGATCTCCTTCGCCTTATTAAGCTCCAGTTCATTAATTTTATCCTGCGTAATGATAAGCTTGCCTGCAGCGTTCACCTTGATCAGGATAATCTCATCCTTTTCCAAGGTGCCGCCATTTTCATAGTAATCATTTCCGTTTTTATTCGGAAGATATTTACGCATACTTATATTCGCATCACCACTTACAGTATACTTTGCATACTCAGGCGCCTTAAATGTATAATATACAACATTTGCGCCTTCCGGAATCGTCACGTCCGCTTCCGCCTTGCCATTGGAAAGCGTCAATTCGGTTGCCTGCAGTAATGCCGGTGCCTTAAGCGTAACGTCAACCCCTGCGTCAGCAATCATATCTCCTGCCTTCACATTGACGTAAAGCTCCTGCCCTTTCTCCAGGTACGCTTCCGTATTAATCTGACTGCCCTTACCGCCATCAGGCATTTTCCTGTACCATCTAACATCAACGCTGTTCTTATCCTGACCTGCGCCAACCGTATAGTCAAGCACATATCTGCCGTCCGCCGGTATGGTATAGGTATACCACTTGGAGTCCGCTTTCACGATCTTGTCTGCCGCTGTGGACAATGCCTGTGCGGTCACGGGTCTGATCATGATCTTACCGGTTGCACTGATGCCCGCTTCCGTCGCCGTCGGCGCAGTGATCCCGGATGCGGTTATTGTTATTTTCCTGGTTGTGAGCGCTGTATTCCAGTTAGTTCTTTCGGCAGACTTTTTCCCTTTCCCCAGATCGCTAATAATATCACCATAGCCATCTCTAACAGTTATCAACGGCATCGTCTGGTTTTTGGTCTCATCCGCACCGGAAGTATTCTCAACAATAACGATATAACCCAATTTGCTGTCTTCCGGTGTGGTGAAGGTATATTCTATTGAACCATAATCCTCCTTGATCTCAAATGTCTCTTCCTTACCGCTTGTCAGGAATCTCTTCTCATCCGTAACCACCTGCAGCTTACCGCTTACAGCCTTCTCGCCGGTCTGTGTCAGCTTAACATAACAGGTGCCTGTTGAAGAAGTTACCGTTGTCGGAAGCTCACTGAAGAATCCGCTCTCTAAGCTGCCACTTGTATATTGCGCGTCTGCAGTTCCACTCTCCGCATCCGGTATCCATTTGATCGTGTAGCTGTCATTTGTTGCCGCTTTAAATGAATAGTACTTCACTTCATCTTTGGCAAGCGTAACCTGTGTATCACCTTTGGCTATCGCTGTCGGTACGATCTCTTTCACGGAAAGTACAGCTGTCGTCTTGACCCCTTCCGCTGCTGCCGATGCAGCCATAATCTTAAACACATAATCACCTGCGTTCAGCTTCCGCACGCCGGATGTCCCGTTGGCGAAGTGAATATACGGATCACGGGTTGTGTCACTAAAAGCCTTATCGACATGCATAACCTCTACGCTCTGCGCCGCCGCTTCCGCCGGAACAGCCGTTGCCTTTACATGAAACTCATAGTAACCGGCTTTCTTAACCGTGAACGTATACCACTGCGCATCGCCGTAGTTCGCTCCCAGCTCTATGCTGGCGGGAGCCGCCGCATCAAATGTCTTATTATCAGCGACGCTTGTCAAAGTAACTTTTGAATCTGCAGTATCACCTGCCGTCACCTTAATATAAATCTTATCGCCGGCCTTCAAGGCTTTCTTATCGTTAAGAGCAGGCTTAACCACCTCACCATTCTGTACCGTAAACGAGTTGTCGTTATAAGCAATATCGCTGATTTCTCCCAGCTGTGTATCGCTCTCCCAGCTATTGCCTGTTTCTTTCTTTGTCTTACTGTAATACCACTCTACCATCGCATTTTCTGTGGCTGCAACCGTATATACCGTAGCTGCCTTGTCATCCGGTATCGTGTATTCGAACATCTGACTTGTGCCTTTTGTAACCGTCTGTTCGCCGCCCAGAGCTTTTGTTGCCGTTGTAGCAGCCTTGACCGTCACGTCAATCTTCTTGTCCCCGATAACGGCCGCAGGATTAATAACCGTAACAGCGATCACAATTGTCTCGCCGCCTTCCATGAACAGCTTAACTGTCCTGCTTGCAGGAGCAGCCGGTGTCCCAGGTTCGGCCGGATCCGCCATCACTTTTGCTTTCGGAGCTACCACTGCATCCCCATCATAATATTCGGTATCATCATTCACTGCAAGAAATTTCGCGTCAATCTCGTCGGAAGGGCTGTAAGTAAAGCTGTAATCGCCCGTAACATCCGCCTTGAATCTTACGTACTGTGTCTCCTGCGCATTATCTTTCGTAAACGACATGGATGCTCCGACATCACCAACCGCCAGTGTTTTGGATAAATCTCTCTTTGTCACATAAAGCTCGGAATTTGCTCTGACTTTAATAAATACAGTCTCTCCCGTCTTCATGCCTAATTCAAACTGCCCAGAATAAACAGGAGTCTGATTTCCCTGCGGCTGCTTCTCATATTTCTCAATTCCGCCGACAAACGTATAGAAATTATCTTCCTGTGCGGTAAACGAAACCCACATATCTCTTGTGACTTTCAGCGGCTTATCCTTCGTATAGGAAGTGGAAAGCTTTGTAAAGTCAACATACGAAGATACGCTAAGCTTAAATGCACCATAGACTCTAAAGTAAATCTTTTGTCCCTCTTCAAGCCTAAGCGTCTGCCTGTTCATATCCCCAGCAAAATACGCTTCTGTTCCGTTGCTGTAATAGATCTGATAATTCCGATCATACGCATTGTTATAATACCATTTACATTCAAACGTATATTCGCCGTATGACGGTGCCATAAACTGTACCCAGGTCCTGTCATTAGACGGATTATTCAACATATCCTCATTCGAAACGTTAACAGGATTAGATACTGTCAACACTTCAAGTCTTCCCTCGTAATAAGGGTCAACTGTCTTGATAAATTCATCATAGAAATCATTACCACCATTCTCATAATCGCCGCCATAACCAGTACCCTTCCCTACGGCTTTGACTGCTATATGGTATCTTGCGATCGTCTTCTTAGTAACCTTGGAAGTCACCGTAATCGTTGTCTTACCCTGCTGCATTGCTTTCAGCGTTGCAGAGAAGGACCCCGGATTAGCCTTAATGGAGGCCACCTTGGTATTACTGCTCTTCCATGTCAGTGTATCTGTGCCTCTCGGCTGTGCAAATTCATTTATATCCTCAGCTACTAATGTATACGTATTGCCTGAAGTCAGGTACGTCTCTAAATTGGAAATATAAATTCCACAATCATACTCCGGATTACTAATATCACAATTCTCATATGATGCCGGAATATTCGTGGTCTTTGCCTTGGTAGACGCCGATTTAGCCGCCCGCTCTCCCTCGTATACCGGTGTTACGGATATCGTGTAGGAAGAAAGCCTCATAAGCTTCTCGGTAGAGATGGTATACGCGTACATCTTAGTCTTCTCAAAATATCTGAAATGACCATTCGAACCATCCACATTATTCAGTAATGCCCGCTGCTTATTCTGTTCCCAAGATTTTGCGTCAGCAGCAATCTTATTCTTCATCGCCCACTCTCTGTAAGCCAGTTTCTTATAGATCACACTGCCTCTGGCATCCTTCACCTCGATGTCAAACGCCTCGGGATGACCTGCATGAGCAAAGTTCAATGTAATATGCTTATCGTCCGTATAAACCGCTTTCAGACTCTTAACCGGATCAAGCCTGGATGTCGCGAGACTGATGGACTTTTCTGTCTGCACTTTATCATCCGTGCCTGACTTCCAAAGCCAATCTGTAAATTTCAGGTCACATCTGCTGTTTTCCTTGGCTGCGATAATAATATACTCGCCCTCACGAAGTTTACCGTCTATGGACCGATGCGTTTCGCCATCATATGTAGCCTGATAAATCTCGAATCCTGCCTCTTCTACTTCCTTCCAATTCGTGATCTCAATATTAGACGACCAGTGATAAGGTACCTTCGCCTTACCCTGCTTATATTCAAGGTAATCCGCGAGTCTGACCGCATCACCAACCTTCATCGTCTTTACTTTCTTCGTGGTGAGAGTATCAGGTCTCGCAGTGACTGTAAGGTCGCAGTAACCGGATATACTATTATCCGCCTTGACATATACTCTTACACGCACCTCACCATTCTTATCCACACCCTTAAAGGTAAGTTTTCCCTTGTTGTTGATTGTAACGTACTTAGACAGATTCAGCACTTTACCGTTATCATCAAGTTTATGCTCACCATCTGTAACATAATATGTGAGTTTCGGATCCTGATATTTGTCCGTCAGTTTTATGCCCAGCGCCTTCTCCGCCGCTTTCAACGAAAGCTGGAACCAGGTGTAATCATCGGAATCCGCAGCCGCATTCGAAGGCTTCTCGAAGAACCCTCCATCCACCAAAAGCTGCGCAGATTTATCCGCAAGTTCTACAATATAACCCTCTTTGGAATCCTTGTCATTAAAATATCTGACCGGATTCTGCTTGGTCTTCTCCTCAGTTACTTCAAAGTAGGGCCGTAATTCCTTCACCTGCGATTTTGTAGTCTCGAACATCTTCACTGTGCCGGCCGCTGACTCTGTCACCCTGGAACCATCCGCCAATGTTCTCACAGCACTCACGTTTCTGACATAGATTACATACGCACTGCTTTCCAGTTCTTTAAATGTAACCCACTGCCTGCAAATCTTAAGCTTTTCGTCGTATCCTCTTGTTCCCCCAAAATACAACGGCGCAACTGCAAACGTATCCTGCCATTGACCATTCGTCATTTTTTTGATCGCTGTTTCAAAGTCAGCTGCCTTCCACTTATTGGCATCCTTCTTATTCGCAAGCTTCACGACATAGATTTCTCCGCGATATCCGTTGTCAACCCTGGTAAACTGTACTTCAGCATACGTATCCTTCGGAATCACTTTCTTAATGACGGGAGCCGTTACTTCTGTGACTGTCACTTTAGTCTTTGCAACTTTCACGCCTTTACCGGTAATCTCCTCGAATGTTTTGCCATCCGCCGCAAGGCGTACCGGATATGCCTCGACATTTACTGCCACCGGCTTCTTATTATTCGTTGCAAGCGCGGTGATCAGACCGGTTTCCGGATTAATGCTTGCATATTGGTTACTTGTTTCACCGCCGCTGAGACGATATCTTATGCGTATAACGTCACCGAGCTGCGCTTTTGTAATCTTGACGTCAAGCTGCTGTTCCTCGCCTACCGCCATCTTGCCCTGTACTCCATTGAATGCAAGAGCCTTCGGAGTTACTGCTTTCTTAAGGTCTGCCTCCAATTTCGCAGCCGTAAGGTCGAGATTGAAGTTCTCTGTATAGCCTTCTTCCCATGTAACGCTGAACTTCTTCTCCGGATTAACAACTTTTCCGGACTCATCAAGTTCCACCGGGAAAAGAACCGTGATGTAATATCTGTTTATTTCTTCATACTCAGCGATCACATATCCATTTGCGGATTTAATACTGTTCCCGAATATGAAGTTATTTTCTGCAAAGCTGTCATTTACTTCCAATTCTCTGCTAAACTCAAGCGGTGCAGCAATATTTACCGCGATATAGTTCCTGTTTAACGGAATTTCCTTGCCAGTAACCAGATCCTTAGTAACGGTTTTCCAGTCACTTATCTGCGGATCCCATGCCCTAAGGGTATATCCCTCATAAACAAACGGTATTCCTTCTCTCGGCACGATCTTATAGGTACCGTCTTTATCCTTTTCCGTGTTAACAGAAACCTGACCCTGTTCTTCGTAGTCCACTGTGTTCCAGAAGAACTCTACCGGATTTATTTCTGCTTCTCCACGAACAACATTCTCCGGCGATGCCGATTTAAATGTGAGATTATAAGATGCATCATACTGTGCAAATAACGCATTATTATTTCTGAGCTTTACATCATATCTTCTGCCATATCTTATGCGTTTATTACCATTAACCGCTTTGTTATCTTCATAATACGTCGGCCAGAAATCATCATCTTCCTCTTCCGTACTATTAAGTATCGGATAGCTATTGAAATACTTAACCTTTCTGTTTTCAACAGCATCCCATTTCTCACCATCACCGCGCTCGAACAGCCACCTGTCATCACTGCTGCCATCTGTGCCATCGGGAATCTTACGATCTTCAGCAACGGCTTTCGCTTCTACATGCCAGTTCTCCAGCATCTCATAGATATGTTCGCCTGCTGCTGCTTCTTCCTTCAGGATCGGTGTGATCTCTACATCCAGCGGCTTGATTTCAAACTCAAACCTGCCGTCCTTGTCTTCAAGTTCTACCCATCTTTCACTCCAGTCGTCGTTCGCTCTCAGCGGACCATAGGTATCGTTTCCTTCAAAGCTTGCAACCAGAATATAGGTACCGCCATACTTTACCTCTCCGGTAGGCACTTTCTCGCTGCTTTCACTCCATGCCCACTCGACTCTTACGGTGCCCACGCCGTCCTGCGGCTCGCCGTTTACTTTGAGCTCCGTTGCCGGAATCTCAGCTCCGGTAGCCTTATTTGTCAGCCTGACAAACCCTTCCGGAAGTGCATCTGCAATCGTTTTTCCATCATATATCTTGTCGCCAAACAGCTTGCTTCTGTCAACAACGACCGCGATTTCACCGGCATCAAACTTGATATCACCGGCTTTATAATGCTGCTTGAATTCGCCGTTATCTGCATCCCAGGCAGCCATATTCCTGGTGGTATAGTTGGACCATGACAACTGATTGCCAATTTTATTCGTCACCTTATTGCCATCCATATCCAAAATGCCGGAGCGGTTGTTATCATTATCAAACCAGACTGCCGCCTTATACACGTAAGGTCGTGTATCATTCTTTATAAATGTGCCTGTTGAGTTCTCCCATTCAGCGCTGTCTGAACCATCGGCATTCTTCTTCAGGTTTATCGCCTGCCAATGCGGATTCTCGGACTGCCAGTTAAGCGGCGCAGCGCTGTTCAGATCCAGTGCATTCTCATCGTTGCCGGGAATTGCATAGATACTGTATCCCTGCTTGGAAAAGTCGTCTACGCTATCACCATATTTTGCATACTGTGTATCCGCCACAAGCATAAGTTCCTGCTTCTTGATCAGGAAATAAGCATCGCCCACCGCCGGTGCATTCTTCGGAACGAGCGCGCTGTCCTTGTATGTAATGTGCAGGCGATAAATACCTGCATTATTTGGCGCCATATCAGGACTGGTACTAACCTGCGTAAAGGAATCTTCCAGCGCCTTCACCGCGTCCTCTTTCCGCGCAGCAAAAGCTTCATCCGTCTCATCCTCATTCTTTTTCATATGGGTGAGATCATAATATTGATTCAGGCTTCCCTCTTGCCATTCATAAGTGATATCCTTATGCGTGTCCTTGATCTCAGAAGTAACCACTGCCTTCTTGTAGGAAGCCCTGTCCGCAAACAATGCGGTATCCGGATCATAGACCGTCCATGCAGGATCCTCTGACGTAAGGCCGCCGCCGCCCATACCGCGTCCGCCTGCCTTGTTGAACTCCGCGATAATCGCGCTTACATCGACTGTAGTCTTTGTCGCCTCGCCGAGTGTCACTTCCAGCATGTTCTTTTCATTGGCAAGCGTATCGCTGTCTGCTTTCACCTTATAATTACGGTTTGCGGAATCAGTCGCCTCTGCAACCGGACGCCTCGAACTCACTGTGCCGCCTGCATTATATACGCCCTTTTCACCTGTAAATCTGATAAAATATTTATACTGTGTCTTATCGTCATCTGTTTTTAGATCCATCGTGCTGGAAAGCTTTGTCCACTCGCCCCATTTCTGATCCTCCGTCGCGCCAGCCGGCCACTGTGCCTCCGGCAGCCTGGTTCTGGACTTGTACATAAGTTCGAATACAGGACTGTAGTACTGCGTTACGTTCACATTATCATATGACACGCCGTAAAAATCCTTATCCCCAGCCGGAGCGTCGCTCTTCACAGCGCCTGCCAGCGTTGCGTCCACCGGATCAGGCACGCGAAGTTCCGATGCCACTTCCGCCAGCGCTTTTCTAATGCCTTCCGTGGTCATTCCAGTATTCAATTCGCCAGCTTTGGTGGGCACCAATATCACTTCGATCGGATCGATCGCAATCTTGACCGGATCACTGTGACTCTTATCATATCGTCCGTCCACACCCTCGTACACATATACAAGGTAGTACTCGCCAACATCCCCTACAGTTTCTTCCGTCATCATTGTGTACAGGGCACCATCCTGCCAGAAAAACTGTGTGATTCCATCCACTTCGTCCTCTTCCGGGAACTCTGTGATACTCGAATCATTTATTTCTTTCGTATACCACTTCGGCACAGCCTGCTTATCGGCATCAGCCACATCGTCGCCGAGCGGCACATCCTGGCCGTCTGCTCCCACAGCCTTCACCACGGCGGTTAAACCATACTCTGCCGCGATCTCCGAAGCCTTATAAGTCTTACCTTTCTCATAAGTCTTGACAATCTCACTGCCGGGATTCTTGATCTCCACATCAACACTGGTCTGCATAAGACCGTCAAATCTGACAAGGTATTCTCCGCCTGTCACTTCGTAATTGTTCATGGCAGCGGCATCAAGTACAACCTCGACCTTGACTCTGTAGTCGCCATCTTTACTAAAGGACAGCTCCGTCGTCTCAGCTTCTTCGCCAACCTTATACACTTTGACTGTGCTGCTGTACTGCAGACCGTTGAAATCTCTACTACCATCCTTTAACTTGACAGCATTTCTGACATCCGCCTTGAAATCTTCTATTTTGCTGCCGGCTTTCACAGATAAAATTTCCTCTGCACTGTCTTCACCTTCCAGCGCAATTGTCAGTTTCCTGGGCGTAATGTTAAAGTATACATTATACCCCTCCTGCACAGCGCCGCAGACACCTTCCTGCACTCTCGTCGTAAGATGCAGCGCATAGCTGCCCACGCTCTGAGGCGTTCCTGTCATTGCCACCAGCGTCTCTGCACCATCCTCAGACTTCTTTACCTCTTTCCATTCCAGGATAAGGTAATCGTCCTTAAGTGCCGGAACCGATTCACCGTTTACCTTGATAACAGCTGCATCTTTTACCACATTTATAACGTTGCCAAACAAGTCGTCTAAGCTGTAAGGCACGATATAAGTAAGCCTGTCTGCGCTGTTGTCACGCACAAACCCGCTCCCCAGCGAAAGTTCGCCCTCATTGACAGTAACTTCCGTAGATGCAACCGCAACCTGTTCGTCCTGACCAGACTGTGTAGTATCCTCATCCGTTTCATTACCGTTTGATTCGGTTTCGACATCCGTTGCTTCTGTCTTGCCGTCTCCCGATTCACTATTGCCTGTTTCCACATTGGTGTCTTCCGCTTCTGTATCGCCTGTCTCCGCGTCGGTATCTGTTGTTTCTGTACCGCCTGTCTCTGTTTCGGTTTCGGTATCTGTTATTTCCGTTCCACCGTCACCCATTTCTGTTGTTTCGTCAGAAACCTTCTCGGAATCAGACGCTCCACCTGCATCATCCGACGAGTTTGAGCCGCTGTCACCATCAGGTGAAGTCGTCTCATCCGCTTCCGGCTCTGCTGCCGGGTCAGCTTCTGTCGTTGACACAACTGCTTCCGGGTTTTCTACCGCCAACGCCGTCATCGGCACTGACTGGAACACCATTGCCACGCTCAGCATAATCGGTAAAACCCGTTTAAGCAAGTTTCGTTTAAACATTTCTCACCACTCCTTCCACTTTGTATGTATATTTGAGTACAATCCTACCGCTTTCATCTGTTCAATGTATGGCAACAAATCCAGCGATACAATGTCTGCAATATATACCCATAATACCCCCCCCTGTATGAATAAGTCAATGCTTTACCAATAAACTTCTTCTTTTTAATCAAAAAAACTGCCATACAGAAGTTATATTTCTTCTGCACGACAGTTTTCTTTATATTATCAATTATCGACCCAGGGTGTTATAAACTGCAACAGGCTATATTTTCTTTGCTTCTTCATACCTGCTTACCGTTATGCCCAGACTTTCACAGGCCTTTTCCAGCGTAACGTGAAAAAACTCCATCGTTCTTTCAATGTCTTCCACAAGCTGTCTGGTTCTGCCTTCAAACTGCCCTTCTGCTCTACCTTCTAACCGGCCTTCTGCTTTGCCCTCTTCTCGGCCCTGTCTTACATACTGATCAAATAATTCACACACCGTAATCTCATCCTCCTCTCTGATTCCTTTCTTTTCCAGCCAGTCCTCTATGTTCCCTGTATCACTTTCGCCCGACAATACTTTGATCATTCTGATCAGCGCCGCCTTGTGTACAATCTTCCTGTCAGAACGGTAACCAATGCCTTCTGCCAGAAAATCCACCACGATCCTCATATCGCTCTGAAACCGCTCTCTTATTTCCCGCGGCAGATGCCGCATCTCATATACATGAAGCTTCAAATCGTCAATATATCTCCATGTTTCTTCAGGTAATTTCCGTCTCGAAAATAAACGCCGGATATCCCGGCCACTCCTCCACCCCGGTTCACCCCAGTAGAGTACAAATTCAATGACCGGGAAAATATCCTGTGTCTTTCCTTCATACTGTTCTCTGTATGCTCCGCCTGTATAGCCGGCTTTTCTCAGCAGCATTTTACCGTCCACCGCACTCTGATTCGCAATCAGATACATGATCCTGACATTACCGTCTTTCAGTTCATATTTGCATAAATCCTCATACTGGTCCCTGAGCTTCTCTCTGCCTTGATAAAAACTTTCCGTCGGGCCTGCCCATAAATCTCCCGCATCCACCAGCTTTCTGCCCTGATACAGCAGCACATTTATCGTATCCGCTGTGATATCCGGGAAAGCCATGAAATCCTTTTGGGCAGTGTCTTTCTTCTCCTTTGTTCCACTATAGTCCATTCATCCTCCTGTCCGCAGAAGATTGTGATTGAACGCTTCGGAACAAGATCAAACGATCAGACTGCCGTCCATCTATTATGAGCAGCTGCTTTACAGATAACCAATGATCCTGCTGTGTCGTTCTTCCGTTCCTCTGTCCTCTTAAAATCTTCTGCTATTTTCTTTGTAAATTGAAAAATAAGCATACGATTACCGGTAAGTCACCGATAATAAAGACTTTAATCAGACTAATCAGACAGAAAATTGCTTACATTGCTTCTCTGTATGTGTGACGGGTGCTGTTCCCATAGATTGTATCTTGTTATATGCTTAATTCGATGGTTGTATCGTAGCATATTGTGGAATATATTTCAATGGTTTTTCGTTATTACAAATCAAATTTTACCTTTTACTGCAATCCGGCACTTTGCGCCACAGACTCGCTGCCAAAAACAGCACCTGTTGTACTACGGAAAAGATTATTTTGCAATTTAAAATTAATTTGAAATGTGATCTGTTCATACCGTGTACACCTCGAAAACAAAAAAGAAGTGCTGAACTAAATCAACACTTCTCATTTCATACGATAGTAAAACGGAGAAAGAGGGATTTGAACCCTCGCGCCGCGTAAACGACCTACACCCTTAGCAGGGGCGCCTCTTCAGCCTCTTGAGTATTTCTCCATAGTCTGAACTATCCTCTACCAATATGAAGTTATGCGTTTCGCAACAACGCAAAATTTATTATACCCAAAGTATTCCCATTTGTCAATCTTTTATTGCCTAAAAAATCATTCAAAATTCCCAAAAAATTCTCAGAATATTTTTAACCAATGCAGCACTGGCAAATCTGCTGAGAAACAGTTCGAATTTCACTCCAGTCCACCGCTGTGGGAGCGGGAATATACAGCAATCCCGTTCCTGCACAGCCATGTAACCCTCATCATATACAAACCACAAAATATGGAACCGCAGCCTGTACCAGGTCTTTTCCGTCACGCCGTCACTAATGCGTGGCTCCGCCCGTCACTTTAATATCCTCCTCCGTGTCCACGATCGCCTCAATCGCCGCCGTGATCGCTTCCACCATCATATCCTGCGACATGGAAGGCATATTCTTCTTATCCAGCACCTGCTGCGGCAAAAAAGGAATATGGATAAAACCGCTGCGTTTCCCCGGATACCTGGTCGCCAGCAGATGGCACACACCATAAGTAACATGATTGCATACAAAGGTGCCCGCCGTATTGGAAACAGACGCCGGAATATTTCGCTCCTGAATCCGCTGTACCATTGCCTTGATCGGCACCGTTACAAAATATGCATCCGGTCCTTCCGGATAAACAGGTTCGTCTATGATCTGGTTCCCTTCATTATCCGGAATCCGGCAGTCGTCCACGTTAATTCCCACACGTTCCACTGTGATATCCGGTCTGCCGCCTGCCTGTCCGATCGACAGAACCACATCCGGATCGTATTTTGCTATCGCTTCATCGATCACACGAAGAGATTTATGGCAGACCGTGGGGATCTCTAATTTGATGATCTCGGCTCCATCGATCGTGTCCGGCAGTCTCTTCACAGTCTCGATCGCAGGATTGACCTTCTCCCCGCCAAACGGGTCAAACCCGGTAACTAATATTTTCATCCTTACCTCCATTCCGAAGCGTTTTACGCTGAGGCCGCGAGCAGAATTTAGGAGTTTTCCGAAGGAATACTCCGATTTTGCTCTGCGATCAATAGAATTTGTGACGCTTCTGCACAAATTCTTGGTTGAATAAATTGCTCATCAGAGAATTTATTCGACCTTACCTCCATTCCCAAACGCTTTGCTCTGCAAAATCCCAGTTCTGTTTCCTGCCGCCTATTTAAAACCGATCGCAAGCATTAAAATGATATGTACGACGATCATCATCAGCGCCATCGGTATCTGCGCCTTGATCACCGACCACTTGGGATCCTTCGTCTCCAGAACCGCACAAGGCACAATATTGAAATTTGCCGCCATGGGCGTCATCAATGTACCACAATAGCCTGCCGTCATGCCAAGCACTCCGATGATCGCCGGATTACCGCCCTGAGATATAACGAAAGGCACACCGATTCCGGCCGTAATCACCGTAAAAGCTGCGAAAGCATTTCCCATGATCATCGTGAAAATCACCATACCAAAGACATAGATGATAACGCCGACCACGATATTACCCTGCGGAACAACGGAAGAAATCATCCCGGAGATCACTTCTCCCACACCCGCTTCCGCAAATACACTTCCCAGTGCCCCCAGAAGCTGCGGCAAAAGACACGCCGCCCCCACCTGCATCAATAGACGGGAAGTATCTTCCTTCGTATCGGCAATCTTTGGCTTACAGATCACAAAAGCCAGCACCAGCGCGATGACACAGGCAACACCTGTCATGATCGCCCCGTTTAAAGCCGTGGGTGTCGCCACTCCATCTTTGACCACATCATACTTGACAAAAGAAAGAATCAGAGCAATCAGCCCCACGGTAACTGCCGGAACGAAGATCTTCGTGCCGATCCTTTCGCTGGATGCTTTCCGAAACTCCGGTGTGGATTCCTGGAATTTCCCGATTTTCACCTATTTGGTCACTGTCAGGCAGCCCATAACAATCAGCATCGCTCCCACCACTGCCGAGGGCAGAACTTTACCAAACATGAAAATAATCCCTGTCAGCGCCCAGAAGAGCATCGTCCCCAGCTTCGCCGACTCATTTTTCCTGGCACGGAATGCCGTCAGAAAGCAGACCAGCCCGCAGAGTACATAGAAAAACTCCGGAAAATATACGCCTAAAAAGTTCGTCATGACTTCCTGCCCCCTTTCACTTTCCTGTCAAACAACAATACCTGAACGATCGTCAATACCACAGAAATGACCATCACATAGATTGCCGAAGAAGCGATATCCGACAGGGATACGTCATATCCCGCCACTGCCAGTCCCGATTGAATCAGCACTACGCTGGCCGAAGCAGGGAAGCAATTCTGAGCAAAGAAATTCCCGAAATTCTCTGTCGCCGCTGAAAGGCCCTTCACTTTCTCTTCCTCTTTCTCACTCAAGGGACATCCCTTGGAGGCTTCCGCCGCCGCAGACGTCATCGGCAGAATCAACGGACGGATAAACTGCACATGGCCTCCAATACGGATATTCAGTGCAGATGCGATCGAACGGGTCACCATTCAGATCGACAGCACTTTACCTGCAGATGCATTCCTGATCTTTCCGATCAAATATGCCGCCCTCTCCTTCATGCCATATCTCTCGATGATCGCGATCACGGGAAACATGATCAGAAAAATAGACATCAGCCTGTTATTCACAAACGATTCCCCGATGATCTCCAGGATATGTACGAAATCCAGCCCTGCGACCAGACCCGTGACAATTCCCGCAACCAGAACAACCGCCAGTACATCCAGTTTAAGCGCAAAGCCTAAAACAATAATCAAAATTCCTATTAGTTTAATGTATTCCATTTTGCAACTCCCTTCGTCAGCTTTTCAGCCATATTTTCCCTCCATTCCGAAGCGCTTTGCGTTGAGGACGCGAGCAGAATTTCAAATTCTGCTCTGCGATCAACAGAATTTGTGACGCTTCGGCACAAATTCTTGGTTGAATAAATTGCTCATCAGAGAATTTATTCAATCTTTCCCTCATTTCAGCGCTGCTTTTGTCTCAACTATGTTGAGACATCGCATTAAACGAGTTTGTAACAAGCATTTCCTCCTTCCCTTTGTCCAATTATACATGAATTGTAATTTTCAGACAATTACTTTTGTATGATAACGCAGTGAAACTTATTTTTATAAATTTTTCTCCATGCCAAAGCACTTTACTCTGAAGATACGGAAGCTCCTGCAGGGCCGAAAACGAAATTTCCAATGCCGTTAACTATAAAAAGGACGATCCTTCTGGGCTGCCAGGTCTGCAGTCTCCAAAATTCTCATCCTTTCAGAAGCAAATATAATTTTATCGTTTATCTTATTCCGCCAGCGTGCAATACTCTCTGGCTGCGGTCTCGTACAGGTCATTTCCCTCTGAATCCATCACCACGATCACCGGGAAATTCTCTACCTCCAGTCTGCGGATCGCCTCAGTGCCAAGATCATCATAGGCGATCACCTCGGAACTCTTGATAGATCTTGAGAGCAGCGCCCCTGCGCCGCCCACCGCCGCGAAATAAACGGCGCCATTTCTGACAATGGCCTCTTTGACTGCAGCACTCCGCTTCCCCTTGCCGATCATACCGGCCAGCCCCATATCCAGAAGCTTCGGGGCATATTTATCCATACGGCTGGCGGTAGTCGGCCCGGCAGAACCAATGGGCCTGCCCTCCCTGGCCGGGGAAGGTCCCATATAATAGATCACATTTCCCTGCATCGCAAGCGGAAGCTCCATGCCCTGTTCCAATATTTCCTGCATTCTCTTATGGGCCGCGTCTCTGGCCGTATAGATCGTACCGGTTATATATACATAATCACCGGCCTGTAATCCGGCCGCAGTCTCCCTGCTCATGGGAGCCTGTACATGTCGTTCCATTCTTTTGTCCATGCCTTTCCTTATATTTATGATCTGCGTTCCTGTCCCGGTATTCCGCTCCTACAACACCCGAACCGCATGTCTGTTCACATGACAGCAGATGTTCACCGCCACCGGCAGCCCTGCTATATGGGTAGGATAAGTGTTCACATTCACAGCCAGCGCCGTCGTTGTGCCGCCCAGTCCTCCGGGGCCGATGCCTGTCCGGTTGATCGTCTTAAGCATCTCTTCTTCCAGATCCTTCACGTACGGAATGTCCGAACGCTGATCCACCGGCCGCGTCAGAGCCTTCTTTGCCAGCAGCGCACATTTCTCGAAAGTACCGCCGATACCCACACCTACCACCATGGGCGGGCAGGCATTCGGCCCGGCATCCCGCACTGCCGTCAGGATCGCCTTCTTAACACCCTCGATACCGTCCGCCGGCTTCAACATAAATACCCGGCTCATATTCTCACTGCCAAATCCCTTAGGTGCTGCTGTAATCTTCACCCGATCGCCGGAAACCATCTCGTAATGGATTACAGCCGGCGTATTATCTTTCGTATTTTCCCGCAGAATCGGATCCTTCACCACTGACTTGCGAAGATATCCTTCCGTGTATCCCTGTCTGACGCCTTCATTGACCGCTTCTTCCAGAAGGCCGCCCACAAAGTGCACGTCCTGCCCGATCTCCAGAAAGATCACGGCCATTCCCGTATCCTGGCAGATTGGGATCATATCCTCCCCCGCAATCTTAAGGTTATCCTGCAGCTGGCACAAAATCTGCCTGCCCAGAGGCGCCTTTTCCACCTGAGCCGCTTCTTCCATTGCCGCTGCCATATCCCCGGACAGAAAATGATTGGCCTCGATACACATTTCCTTAATGTTACGCGTAATATCCGCAACGTCTATCTTCCGCACCATTTTACGATGTCCTTTCCTCTACCCCTCTGTTCCGAAGCATTTCACAACAGCTTCCAGCTCTTCCTGCGTAACTTCCTGTGGTTTCCAGCCAATCTTCTGCCCATCATCCTTATACCTTGGAATCAGGTGCATATGGAAATGAAAAACAGTCTGTCCCGCCAGTTCCCCGTTATTCTGCACCAGATTAAATCCTTCGCATCCTAAACGCTCCGTCATCTGCACCGCCATCTTTTTCGCCAGCTTCATCACTTCGCCTGCCGTCTCATCGGGCAGCTCATAGAGATTTGCATAATGATCCTTAGGCAGGATCAAGGCATGTCCCCTCGATGCCGGTCCCAGATCCAGGATCACCCGGAATTTATCGTCTTCATACAGTGTCTTAGAGGGAATCTCCCCATTTGCAATCTTACAGAAAATGCAATTCGTATCTTTCATATTTACCTCCATGCCGAAGCGTTTTACGCTGAGGGCGCGAGCAGAATTTTAAATTCTGCTCTGCGATCAATAGAATTTGTGACGCTTCTGCACAAATTCCTGGTTGAATAAATTGCTCATCAGAGAATTTATTCAACCTTACCTCCATTCCGAAGCAGTTTTTTGCGGAGGCTGCGAGCCAAATTTCAAATTTGGCTCTGCAATTTCGAGTTTGTGGCTCCGACACAAACTCGCAGTTGAAAAATCAGCACATCAGTGTGATTTTTCAACCTTACCTCCATTCCGAAGCAGTTTTTTGCAAAGGCTGCGAGCCAAATCACTTCGTCCCAAACACCAGCGCCTGATCCAAAGCCCTGAGTATCTTAAAGTCACCCTTCATTCTCATATCGCCCGCCATAAAGGATGCCTGAAATGTATTCTTACCATTTACAATATCCTCAAACGTCGATCTGGCCATCTGCACTTCCACATCGGCCCGGCCGCCGCTGCCATAATAACATTGAAGATTTCCGCCCTGTATTTCTATGATCAGCGGCGTCTTCTTCCCTTCTATCGTCATTCTGTAATTAGCATTCATGCCCGGCTGCGGTTTAAAGTGTTCGCGGATCTCCTGCAAAAACTCCTCAGGATCATCTCTGTCGCTGCTTCCCATCAGATCTCTGAACATACTCGCCAGTTCCTGAATATCTGCTTTCTGACGCTGTACATAGGTGTCATCCGACACAAACTGCGACAACTGCTCGGATTCCTGCGGCGTAAAATTAATATTTTTCGTGATGGCGATCTTCTGCTTCACCGCCTGATTGCTGGCCGGCAGACAGGGCAGCTTCTGATTGATCGTCCGATACAGGTTCTCCGCCTTTTTCTCGATGATTCGAATAAAATCCTCGTTCTCTTCCAGCATGGAGGTATCAGCAATATAACCGCAGATACCGCTGCAGGGCCGTCCGCCAAGAATCTCCCATGCCGTAGCCAGGTTCAGCTTTCCTTCCCGTTCTCCATAGGTCGTAGACATGACGATCGGGCACATATAGATCTGGCTTATCACCTCTTTATCCCCATATAACCAACAGGAATCCAGAAATTGATACATGTAGCCGCCTATTCCGTACCACTCCACGGTACTTCCCAGAATAACGCCGTCCGCTTCCTTTAAGCTCTGGGGCAATGTAGTAATGCTGTTCTTCAGATCATACAAATAGAATGTCTCTACTGTAACACGAAGCTCCTCCAACACTTCTTTCATCTTATTTAATACAAAAAGTGTCGGATCATCCATCAATCCCCGACCGCCATAGTAAATATTAATTTTCATTGATCCCCTCTTCCTTTCCTGTTTTGAAATATGGGCGCAGCATAAAGAAACATGCCGCCAATGCAAATCCCATAAGGACACCACCTATATGCGCCGCATTATTGACATTCGTACTCGTAAATCCACAGTATAGAGAAAATGCGATCACGAACACCATCCTTCCAAGCGTCACGGACTCCATCCTGCCACGATGCAGGATCACCAGAAGCAGCATGGCTCCCTCCACACCAAAAACCGCCCCGCTGGCTCCTACGGAATTAATATAGTCGCCGGTCAACAGTTCATAGCCCATGGACACAATATTTCCTGCAATTCCCGAAAGAAAATACAGCACGGCATATGGAAGACGACCAATCTTCTTCTCCACAATCTCTCCCACATAATACAGAACAATCATATTACTGAACAGATGCCCTGAATCCGTATGCAGAAACATAGAGGAGAGCACCCGATAGAATGATCTGTCCTCTATGACCGTCATAACGCCAAGCGCACCTTTATTATATAACATTCCTCCGGTAAATGTACATATCAGAAATACGATCACATTGCTGACTACCAGACAAACAGTAACCCATGGCAGGCTTTTGATCTTCGCTTTATCCCAGCCTCCAAGACCTTTCGTTTTATGTGGTGTACGCGGCGCCGACCCATCCTGTCCATACAATGTATGTCCATTTTCCATCGATGATGTATTCCCGCTTTCCCCGCGGAATGCACTGCCGTTACAGCCTGTCTCCTGTTCCCCGGTATTCTCATACGGATGCAGCAGAAATTCTTCCAGAATTCCCTTCCATCCATAGAAATCAGCTGCCTGATCCTCGTAAATAACCAATCTGCTGCCCGCTGTATCAATCACCCAGCAGAAACTGTCCCCGGCGCCAAGCTGCCGGGCTTTCTGCGTATCGTCACTCAGGATCAGAGAGAGCAGATGTACCTCCTGTTCTCCTCTTTCGCGCATGAACTCCACGATTTTCCGCTTTAGATGAACAAACTGATCTTCCGGGATATAGACTCCCTGTCTGTAGTCGATAACATGTATGACAACAGTCCCTTGATACTCCCTGCGGTAATAGAATGTAAATTCAGGAAGATTCGAAGGGACTTTATGATATCCGTTTCTTTCAAAAAGGCTTTCCAGCTGTTTCGATACCATGACATACTCCAATACTCTTATAGTAAACTTACATTATACTCAACCTACCGCCTGGCAGGCCGCATGGCCATCCATGCTGTGAAAGTCGAAGACTTTCATAATAAACTTACATCATGCTGATACTTATAAGAGGTTATCACTTTCGCTATGTCCTGTCAAATAGAAGCATCGCCATCTATCGGTAACAGTAATGCAGATTTCCGAACCGGATTTCATCTCCCGGCTCGATTTCCACCGTCTCCTGCGGCTCCATGCGCAGGCCGTTCTTATAGGTGCCGTTGGTGGAATTCATGTCCGTCATCAGTATCCGGTCACCCTGCCTTTCAAATTTGACATGAATCCTGCTGACAGAGTTATCCGCGAGCACATGATCGACACATCCGGCCATTTTCCCGATTGTACAGGGAAACCGTTTCAATTCAATGTGCTGCTTATTTCTTCTGTCCATCGCATACAGCTTATTCTCTGCTGCCTTACTCCCATCGAAAAATATGGTGTTGCCGTAATAATCTGTTTCTTGATCCTGCGACGATGTTTTTACGCGCGATGACATACCACTCACCGGTATCTCTCCCGGCCGCATCCGTTCAAAATTCATATCCCGGCTGATCACACTTTCCACAGCAACAGCACCTTCCCCCGAAAACTGATCCGATTCGCGATACATTGTTTCGCCGTACGCAAACGATTCCTCCACTCTTCTGTCCGCGGCGGCTTCTTTGGTTCCTTTCCCTGCTGCCGGCTCTCTCCTGCCCGCCTTGAAAGCTCCCCATAGGCTGAGCAGAAAGCAAAGCCCAAGTATCGCCATGACACCATACAATATCGCTTTTTCCTCCCAGGCCAGCTCAAACATGTTGTAGACGACTGCCGCCCCGGCTATCCCAAGCACCGATAATACCGCAAATACCGGATAGAAAATGCTCCTCTCGGACACAGCTGCCGACTTCTCCGCCGCAGATTTCTCCACATCCGCAGGCTCTTCCGAAAATAATTCCGTCCGCAGCAATTCATCTGAAGACAGGTCCGCCGCTTTCTCAAAAGATTCCGGCTTCTCCGCCGCCTCGTCCCGTATGTTCCCCTTTCGTTCTTCCAGAATCCGCAGTGCATCCTCCAGCTGGAAATGCGCTTCCCCTGCCATCTCGCTGATCCGATATATATTTTCCGCCAGTTCACGGTCCTCCGGATCAATATGTTCCAGCAGAAAATTCATAAGAGGCTCGTAAGCGGCCACCCCCGTAACCTGATAATCCGGATAATACAGCCCAATATAACGCTGTGTAGAAAAGTCATAGTAGATATGCTCCGGTAACAGTACAAGCCCGGACTCTTCCATAAAAAATCCCGCCAGTTTATCACAGATCCCATGAAGCTGCCACAAAAGATCCTTCACCTGCTCATATGACATCTTCACGCTGTGAAAAAGATTCCTCAACGTGGTTCTGGAACTGATGTCATAATAGTAATATGTAATGCCGTTAATATGTCTTACGGAACACCTCAGAATCTCCCTGATCTTATCCGATGTGAGAATCTTATACTGATAACTTCTGGCTGCCGCTTCCTGTCCGCACTGTAATATCATGTAATTATGCTTATAGTCCTTAAAATATTTTACTTCCAACTTCTCCGCCCCCTGTTATATTCTCCGTTTTTCTTCCACATTTTACACTTTCAGCCCTGTCAGCCACTTCCCGCCGGCCGGCTATTGTGTAAACATATTTCCGATCCACCTGCTCTTACGTATTATATGCGTAGGATTGATGATCTGCGCCCTGGCCTGCGTACGAATTTTCCAGCCATCTTTCTCCTGCATGGTGAAAACTGACCTGATCGGCACCTTAACCTGACACTCACCGGTCACATACGTGACATGCCCGTTCCTGTCCACGCTGCCATGTACCTCACCTGTCCCGAAATACTTCCTGCCAAACTGCTCCTGAATATGCGCACTGATATAAGGCACCACATTATCTTCATCCTTCTGGATGCTTCCCCGGAAGCAGACCGCATAAGCATCCTGAAAAAGCACACATTTATCATAAGTATAGAAGGACAGATAGATCAACAGCACGAAAAGAAAGATTGTCCAGGAAATAAGGAAGGATGCCTCCACAGACATATATCCCCCGGCCATTTTCGCCGGTTTCCTTCTTCTGTCTTTTCGTTTCCCGTCTCTTCGTATCTTTTCCGGCTGATTCCATTTCATCCTTTTCACTACAGCCATACGACTACCCCCATTCCCAGTAACAGGAAAGGTGCAAAGGGCACTGTCCTGTCCATCGAAATCTTACCCGCCGCCAACAATACCAGCACAACTGCCGACTCCAGCATGAGCCCCACAAGAAGGATCATAAAGCATCCCCCGAGTCCGGCAAAAAGTCCGATCATCATTAACACCCATCCGTCTCCATAGCCTACTTTCTCTTTCGTGACCCTGCTGATTCCCCAGAACGTCATTCCCGGAAGCAGTGACAATAAAACTGCCGACCACGTCATTCCTCCCAGATCACCTTTCAGATGCAGCAGGATCGCCCATGCCATCCCGCACCAGACCACGGCCAGCGGAATTTCCTTCCTGACCGCATCAAATACCGCGCACACGGCCAGTAACCCAAACAGCAGCACTTCTATCCACATTTTGAACACGCCCCTCTCCCCTGTACTTCTGACAAAGGCACGGTGTAAATCGTCCTTTTTAACCCGGAACACTGGATTTGGCTATGGTAGCTTGCACCCTGTGCCGTGATATAAACCTGTCCCTGTGCCCTGCTGCCATCACAGATCTCACAGGAATAATATTTACCACCCGACTGATTCCTTCTATCGCCCAGCTCCGACACAGGGACGGCCTCCACCGCAGGATTCAAATAAGTACAATTTCGATCCAAATGATAGACGATCCCTGTTTTCGTGATATACACCATCGGATCCTCCTGCTGCACATCGCTGACACTCTGCGCTACATCATATCCCGTCCAGGCCCTGCCGTAATACCGCTGCCGCATGGTAAATCCCTGGAATCCCATGATTGCTGTAAAAGGCTTCACCTTATAAGAAACCTGCAGGTCTATCACATCCCCTTTCCCCATGACTGAGGAGCCTGCCATGGACATTCCGCCCGTGCCGCCCGCAATACACGATTGGTCAAGATATTCCCGCCCTGCATAGTCCACAATCTGTCCTCTGGCATAGAGTGCCGTAAGCGCCACACCGGCCAGAGAATCCGGCAGCGCTCCCGCCGCCGTATGCTCATAGACATAACCATAGAAAGCCATTTTATTGCCGGTCTGGTGAAGTGCGGCGTTGATTCGGCTCTGAACAGCAATCATATTGACTGCAAACAGGATATTGATCACGGCAAACAGAAAGAATGGCAGTACAAATGCCGCCTCCAGCGTCATAGAACCTTTGCATTTTCTGCTTTGTTCTTCCTTCCCCCGTCCCACCCGGAAGATGATCAAAGACACCCTCTTTAACAGCCTGCAGAATGATAGAATGGTTTGACCATCTTGACTGAAATCAAGATATGCCCGGAGAGAATGTGCTGTCGATTTTTTAGAGTTACCCTGCTTTGACCGTAAAAAGGGCATCTTTGATCACCTCCCGTTTTCTTAAAAACTCATAACAACAGTTACACCATGCATCCATGCGTCATATCAATAAAATCCATAACTTCTGGTCATCTCATACGCATATCCAAACAGGCTTGATACGCTCAGCTCCGCCTCATAAGTATCAAAACAGGCGTCCATCCTGAATCTTGCATTGCCCGGTGTCCTGCGGATATCCATTTCCATGATGTCCATGGCACGAAATGTCCTTTTCTCCTTATTCTGTATAAAAAGCATAATCTGCAGATATTCCTTATAGTTAAGGCCTCTCCCCTCACCGTCCGCTGACAGGCTGCCTCTCACGTTCGTCAGACTGTTTATGCCCGTTTTCCAGTCCGCCGCTGTCTTCATGATCGGCACACGGCCTCCGGAGAGCAGTGTCTTCACATCCTGCAGACTTTCCACATAGGCCCACGCAAACAAAATCGTATAGGTTACCGGTTCCAGCAGCGCCGGGCACATCAGCACTGCCGCCAGAGCTCCGGCCGCCGCCCTGGCCTCGGCAATTTTGGCAGAATCCGTCAGAATGTAAATCACATTGGCTGCCTCACGCCATCGCAAAAGCCGCTTTGCCACATATTCCAGATTCTTCCAGTCCACATCTTTTCCCGCCAGAATATATTCAATCTGGTATTTCAGAAGAGACTTCTCCATCTCATCCATGTAATATCCGCACTTTTCAAACAGATACGCCTGAAATACCAACTCATTGGCATCTCCCGAGATTGCCGCCGCATCCGCATTCACACCGGTTCCCTGCATGCGGGGTCTGTGAGAGATATAGTCGTTAACATTGACCTTTACCGCCGAAACGGCGGAAGGATTCTCCAGCACCAGATTCAACACACCGCTGCTTCTCGTCGCATTGGCCGCATCGGCAGGATTATTCAGCGGCACTTCTTCAAAAACACCCTCCTCCACTTCTTCCACCGGCAGGCCTATTTCATCAATCTTTGCCTCATAGCGGGCACGTTCCGATTCGACATCCCTGGTTTCCAGGCCATACTGATCGAGCTGCTCTGCTCCCAGGCCGATCTTTTCCAATATTGCTCCGATCGGATAATCTGCCATATAGTCAGTGACCTGCCTCTTAAGTACAGCCCCCTCCTGATCGGAAGCGATAGAATACCGTCCGATTCGAACCCCATCCGCCGACATGGCCAGAAAATCCCTGACTCCCATCCCGCTTCCGAATCCGCTTTCCGGCTCAAGATTCTTCTGCATATAATTTCTAAGATGTGCCGCCGTATTGCCAATATCTGCATGTCCGCCGCCGTAGGACATATCCACAAACAGCAGCTCATACTGCTCCAATAATTCCCTGTGGTATTCCGCCAGAACGGAATTCATGCCGATATCCGCAACACATTCAAACTTCATACGGATGGCACTGATTCGTGCCCCTTCTATTACCGTGAATACAAGGGACAGAATCAATGTCAGGGACAACGTGAGAAATACCGTTATGTACCCTTTTCTCATGACATTACCGTGTTGCTGTCTTTGGTGATCTTCTCAAAGACCTTTTCCACCAGGGCACGCAGTTGTTTCTTGAAAATGATGACCAGTCCGATCAACACCACAATAATCAGAATAATTTCCACCGTTCCCATGCCGTCTTCTTCCCGCAGAAAATCCCGCAGACCTTTCAGATTCGTTTTCTCTTTTCTTCTCAGCATTTGTTTTCCTCCTGTTTTTGTTTGTCTTCTTTATCTCTATCTGCATCAAACCGTTTCTGCACTGCCGATGAACCGTCCCTCATATTATGAAGGAAAAATATGCCGGAATCATGATGACCACCATCACGATACATAACATCATCATCATTGGCAGAAGCAGTTTCGTGCCCGCTTCCTCCCCCAGCTTCTTAGCCAGGTTCTTTCTCTCCGCGAAGGCATTATCCGCCTCCTGCCGCAATACCCGGAGAAGGTCATTGCTGCCTTTCCTCAGATTCTGCGACAGCAGCGTACATAACTTCATATAAGCCTGTACCTGACACCGTTTCCCAAAGTGTGCATACGCCTCCCTCTCCGACCTGCCGCTCTGCAGTTCATAGCACATCATCAGTATTTCTTCATACACATACCGCTTTCTCTCACTCCGCCGTTTCCTGTAATCCTCTCCCATCTTGAAGAATGCGTTCCTGATCGTCATACCGGCCCCCATATACAGCGCCAGTTTGTTTACGATCTCCGGATAATCCAGCAGCAGCTCCTTTCTGCGGTTTTCCAACAGCCTGTCCGGTTCCCTGCTTCTTACCCAGAACAAAAACACTGCAACGGACAACGCTAACAGCAAAAGATACCCGCTGCCGTCCTCTATGATCTCCCGCCAGACAATAGGCATGGAATCCACCTTATCCGGCAGGATCATTTTATCCGTGGTACCCGTATATTCTTCCTGCAGATGCAGCAGTTCCTCGATCCGCCTGCGCAGCAGTTCCTGTTTCGTATACAGCTTCGGATTCACACGCACATACATTTGATAATCCCAGGCCAGCTTTTCATACTGGAAATGGGCTGTCAACGTCACCACAGTCCCTTCCTTCAGCTCTTCATTCGTCACCGTTCCGTCCGTATCTACGATAGAATAACTGTCGCTTTCCCACGATATGGTGAATGGATATCCTTCCAGCTGCGTCACAAGATCCAAATGCGTACGCACGTCCTCAAGACTGTCATTCTCTCCTCGAATCACTTTCGGAATGAGTCTTACGGCCTGGGCGTATAACGCCTCCGCCTCTTTTGTCGTATACTTTCTCTCACCCACAACATAAGCAAAAATCTCCTCTTCCTTCCCCTCTACCCGTGCCGACAACGACACCGGCACTTCACCCTCTCCGAAATTATTCCGGTTAAGATAACTCCCCTCTTTCAGCAATGGGCTGCTGTGTGCGGCGGTCCATACACCCAGGCAGATCATCCCTCCCAGGAAGCCGATTCTAAGCAGCAGACTGTACAGAGACACATAGTGATCCCGTATCTGTGTCTGCACCGCCACTTCCGGCTGTAAAATCTTCAACTTACTTCCCAACTGCCGCCGGTACAGATCTCTCTGCCAGTTTCGTTTCCTCCCGGCTCTGCGCTGTTGACGGCTCTGTCCCCTGCGCCAGAAATACATTGCCATCCTCTGGAAAGGGCCTTTTCCCTCTTCCTTCCACGACAATATCCACAGCATCAGATAACCGCACAGAACTGCCGCATATAGATAAATCATATTCTCCTCCTGTTTCTCTGAAACACTCTCCAACAATCAACTGCTCTACACCTCAATCTCCACGATTCGTCTCGACAGCCGATACGCCGCCCCGTAGACTCCCAGGCACACCGTCATGACGACAATGCCGGCCAGATTGTGATACAATACATCAAAAAATCCTCTGGAAGTAGAGCTGACATAAAACAGGATCAGAAACGGTACCGCATTCATGATCTTCTGCTCCAGTTTCCTGGCGCTGACCATCAGCTGGATCTCTCTGTCCGTCTCCATTTTCTGCTCGATAACCGATGCCGTCTTCGCCAGAATATCCGTCATATTTCCTCCGCTTCTTTTTGCAATATAGAACACGTCTGCAAACTGCATGATATCCGGCTCATGACTCCGCTGTCCCAACTCATACAGCAGCTTTTCCAATACCATATTGTTGTCAAGGCCCACCATGATGTGTTTGATCTCCACACAGATCAGCCCCTTCGCTCCGTACAGCATTTCCATATCCCGATAAGATTCCCGAAATGCATTTTCAATCGAATAGCCCGCTCTCTGGTTCGCTGCCACGGAGAGGATCATGTCCTTAAACTGCATTCCCAGCTCCTGTCGTCTCCTTTTCGCAAGTTCCATCTTCTTATCCTTCAGGAACAGGAACAACAGAGGAATCAGTCCCAGACAGGCAATCCAGGAGCGATAGAAGAAATATCCGATCATCGCCACCATCGCAGTGCCTTCCAAAAAGTACAAAGCGCCTTCCTTCCCCTGCAGATGATATTCACCGTAATCCGGCAGCCTGTAATTTTTCGACATAAGACAGTTCTCCTTTCTTCTGCAGTTCTCCCATGACTCTGCCTTCTATATCCTCACCCCTCTCCACAAACTGGAATAATGTCCTTAGCGCGATCCTGTCATTTTCATACCCCAGCACTTCTGCGATCTCCAGCACCTTCCGTGACTTATCGCGCAGCCGTCCCAAATGAACAATGATATCCAATCCGGAAGCAATCTGCTGCCTGATCGCCGTAAGCGGAATCTCCATACCCATCAGAATCATATTTTCCAAGCGGCTCAACATATCCCCGGCGCTGTTGGCATGTCCCGTTGACATGGAACCGTCATGCCCGGTATTCAGACACTGCATCATATCAAATGCTTCCCCGCCTCTGACCTCTCCCACAATGATCCGATCCGGTCTCATGCGAAGGCTTGTTTTGATCAAATCCCTGATGCTTATCTCACTGCATCCTTCCACGTTGGCATTTCTCTTTTCCATGCGGACCAGATTCGGCAGCCCCAGTATCTGCAGCTCCGCGCTGTCCTCTATCGTAATGATCCGTTCTTCTGTCGGAATGTAACAGGACAACGCATTTAAAAAGGTCGTCTTGCCGGATCCCGTGCCGCCGCTGATCATAATGTTATATTTCGCCCGCACAAGCTTCTGCAGCCACTCGCATACTTCCCGTGTTATGGAGCCATACGCGATCAGATCTTCCATCATAACAGGCTTATCCGGAAATCGACGGATCGTGACGATCGGGCCGTTCAATGCCACCGGATTTAAGACCACATTGACGCGTGCTCCACCCCGCAGCCTTGCATCCACGATCGGAGAGGCTTCGTTGACCACTCTGTTACAATCCGCCACGATCTGCTGTATCACATTGTGCAGCTGCTCCTGACTCTCAAATCGAAGCTCACTCCGATACAGCCGGCCGGCCCGTTCAACAAAAATGTGCTCCGGCCCGTTGATCATAATCTCCGTAATATGAGCATCATCCACCAGATCCTGCAGTACATCCAGTTTGCGGATCGCATGGAATAACTCCCGTCTAAGCTGTTCCCGCTCCGCCAAACCAAGCGGGGCCGCCTTACTCTCCCGTGTCAGCATATCATCGATCAGATCCTGTATCTCTTCGTCTGATTTCTCTGTGGCGTAATCGATGCTTTCTACCAGCTTTTCCCGCAGTCTCCTCTTTCGTTCTTCCCTACTTTCCATGCAAGTCCTCTCTGATGATCGCCTTCACATATCCCGCCAGTTCTCCATGCGTCATTAATTCCAGATTCACCGGCACCTCCTTAAAAACCGGAAACCTGCATTTCACAGTCTTATCCGCAATCTCTTCCAGTTCATAAAATTTCAATATCTGTTCATACTGGTTCAACTTGGCCACCGCAAAACTGTCTTCCCGGGTGATGGTGTAAATCTTATAACACTCCCGCAACAGATCAAACAGCCCGCTCATCCCGTCATCCAGATCCAGAATGATATATTCATACTGTCCGATCTGCGCAATCTTCCTGCACAGTTCCAGCCACTGTCCGCCGTCAGTCTCCCACAGCTCTGTCTGCGACTGCATGGGCGGTATATAATCCAACCCATTGATATTCTGTATGATCGTGGGCAGATGCAGTGCCAGTTTCTCCTTATCACAGCGGAAATAATACATCACGTCAGTCACATCCGTCAGGAATTCCCGCCCCAGCATCTGGCTAAACCCTGAATAACTCTCAAAATTGAAATACAACACTCTCTGTTCCCTGGCCAGTATCTGCCCCATTGTCAGTGCAAATGACGTCTGCAGGCAGCGTTTGACCGGCGAATAAATACCAATCAGCTTCACATCCGTCTGTACCTGTGTCCCTGCTTCCTGCCAGTCTGTCAGTCCCTTCGCCGATTCCACAAGTATGGACACGATTTTTTCCGGGCTCTGGAATTTATTGATATACAACGCCGAATTCTCGCTTAACTGTACCTCATTATTCTGCGTTTCACTTTCCTGCATATCCCTTTCCCGAATATCGTTTTCCTGCAGCACAAACATCTGCACCACCTGCCGTTTGACATACTCCATGTGCAGCAGCTCCAGCGCACTTTCGGCAATCAGCAGAATTGCTATCTCTTCCTGCTCCATAAATCTCTCCAGTTCCTCCACCCTGGTAAATAAATGCAATGCATACGAAACTCTGATCTTCTCCAGCATATATTCCGCCAATCTGAGGGCATATGCCTCTTCCAAATCGCAGATTGCAAAAATCTTCTGCTTCAAATTAATCCTCCTATCCCAAGCGCTGTCCCTAATAAGATCGGAATTGTAAAATGTATCTTATTCCTTTGGTACAACCCCCGCTCCTTTTCCAGATCTTCTCCGTATAACTTCCAATGTCCGCTCCTTATTACCTCCGACACATAGGCTGACAGACAGACCATTCTTTCTCTTCCATTACCTTCCATAAACAGTTTGACCGCGGACATCACTGCCCCGATTATAAAGGATGCCGCAAGTACTGCCAGGAACTCCTTTATCGTCAGAAAGCAGCCCGTCATGACAAGCACCTTGATGTCACCGGCCCCCAGTCCTCCAATCTTAAACAGGGGATACATGAGCAGAAATGCAAGAAGCATAGAAAGAAACGAAGAACGCAGACCCGGGCCACACCACTGACTGCCGTACAACCCAATCATAATACCGGTCACAAGAAAACCGTTAGGTATACGATCCGTTTTAAGATCTGCCGCCGCTGCGAGCAGCAGTAAAAGAAGTAATAAAGATTGATAATAACTCAGTCCAATAAAAACACCTCCCTGACATAATCTAACCTGACTCAATGAAATATATGGGATGAATCTCCCGATGCCTCTGCGGCAATAGAGTGAAGCTTTGCTTCACATAGAATTTCCTGAGCTGTGAATTGAATTATACTCACATATGAACTACTTGTCCAGTTATATTTTGCACAAAAAGTAATTTTGTGCAAATACTACAACATTTTGAAAAAATGAATCCCGTAAAGTACCACAACCCCCGGAAATCCAAGGAATCCGGATGTCAAAACCGTCAGCGGATTGATACCCACCGCAAAAGATAACTGCTGTGATTCTAAAAAGTAATTCACAAAATAAATGCCTGCTGTCCCCATCACTGCACGCAGGATAAAATTGACCAGCCACTCCACCTTCCTGCCAAGTGCCCCAATGATCAACACGATCAGACACACTCCTGATATCGCCAGTATTCCATTCATATTCTGCATTCCGTCTCCCGTCCTTTCTGCTCCCTGGTGGTTCTTAATGTTATATATGCATGGCATGTTCTGGAAATTACATGAATATTTTTCCAATTATTACCTATACTTTAGTAAAGGCAGGTTCATACGACACGCACACCTCTAACGTGGCAACATAAAAATTTCACTGTTAACAGAAAGGCAGGATATCCCCATGAGAGTACTCTTTCGTCAACCACCATCTATTCCGGCAGACAGTAATTCGATCGTCGACGATCATCGAATGACCCTCCAGGAAGAACTGGCACAGTCCCGTTTTGCGCTGGAGATCGCTTACTCAAATTTCGATAATGTAACCGACCCGGATCTGATCGACTGTTACATCTATGAAGTAAACGCTGTTTTAAAACGTTACAAATACTTATTGGAACAGGCCGCCGCCATGGAACTGGTACCCGAACACAAACAAGGAGAAATGTACCGCTCGCTGACACTGTTTTCATAATTAAAAAAATCCCGGAAATGCCATTCCTGTGGCACTTCCGGGATTCCCTTATTCTTCCTGTATCATACGCCTGCACAGATCACACACAAAACCCTCTGTTTGCTGACGGGTCTGCCACATTCTCCAGCAGGGTATTCCTTCCATAAGTCATCCCCGCGTAAACCGTCTGTGCATTGCCCATGACAGGACCTGACCTGTCCTGGTCCTCGATCTGCCGATACGCTTTCTGCAGCTCTCCAATCACCGAACGAACATGCTCCAGATTCTCCCTGTCAAAATGCGCGGAAGCCTTCACCAGCTCTCTGTTCACATAGAGATAGAGCTGCAGCAGATTCTGCGCCAGTTCATATTCAAGATGCAGGGAGGATGTCAACTCATTCATACAGCCGCGGATCCTGCGCACCGCCCCCTTAAATGCAGCCTTATCACCTGCCGTCAGCGCTTCCTCAGCCTCATCAACATACAAAAGCACCATCTCATAAAGAATCGTAATCAACTGCGTCTTATTCGCCTGCGTGATCCTCAAAGTAAATTCCTGTTTCAATTCTCTGGTCATACCATAACCCCTTCTTGCTTTGCTGCTCTATACGTAATACAGTCTTTCCACTTTTCTTCCGGCTCACTGCTCTGGAAGAATGCTTCCTCCTGAGATGACTTAGATCTACTCAGGTCATGTTCTTTATGATCCTGGCAGATCTTCATCTCTTATTATTGGAGTAACTGCAACACCTGAGACGGTCTCTCATTCGCCTGCGCCAGCATGGACACAGACGCCTGTGAAATCACCTGCTCCGTCGTATAATTGGTCATCTCTTCCGCCATATCCACGTCCATGATACGCGAATAGGAAGCCGTCATATTCTCCTTCGTAATATCCAGACTGCTGATCGTATGCTCCAATCGATTCTGGTAAGCTCCAAGACGACTTCTGACATCGGAAGTATACTTGATCGCCCCTTTGATCTCCGTGATCGCATCGCTGCTGCTTTCCTTCGTCGTCACTTCCGTCTGTTCGATACCCAGGTGACTCAGGGAGATCGTCGGAATACGAATATCCAGCTGCTGGCCTTCGTTAGCACCAATCTGTGTATCCATTGCTCCGACCCCTGTGAGATCGATCTTCAAGGTCATCGCATTTCCGTTTTCATCCTTGGGAATACAGTCTACAGGATTGTATCCCGTAATGTTGCCGTTTGCATCCGTCACCGGATCCGGCTTAACCGAGAGTGTCAGCTCAAAATTCTGGCCCGCCTTGATCGTTATTTTATCCTGTCCCACTTCCGTGATCTCCGCTCCCTTCGGAAATTCCGGTCCCGGCTGGAACGAAGCCTTCGTCTGATCCAGATCTATCGTCCCGTCATCATTATAGACAACTTCCAACGCATTGATCGTATATTCCTTCGTCAGCGCTTCATCTACATAATAATCCACATTGACCGTCTGGCTGTTCGTATATCCTTTCAAATCGAAACTGCCATCCAAAAGCGGCTGTCCGTTAAATTCCGTATCATTGGCGATTCTGGTCACTTCTTCCTTCAGCTGTTTCAGCTCCTGATTCAGCGTATCCCTGTCCACTGAGGTCAGCGTCCCTGTCGCCCCTTTAACTGCCAGCTCATTCATTCTCTGCAGCATATCATGCACTTCCGACAAAGCGCCGTCCGCCGTCTCAATAATGGAAATACCGTTATTTGCACTCTGTGTCGCCACAGACACACCTTCAATCTGCGCATTCATCCTGCGTCCGATGGCATACCCGGACGGGTTCTCCTTAGCCGCCGTAACTTTTAAGCCGGACGATAATCTTTTCAGGGAAGTGGTCAGCCTCTGATCCGATTTATTCAATGCGTAGTTGGCGCGCATCGCCGCCGCGTTATAACTGATCTTCATAATTAAATTCCTCCTGTTATGCTGTTATTCTGTAATGACCGCAATAAACGTCTTTGCGATCTGATACAAATCCGCCGTCTGCACCGATACAGACTCTTCCTGCAGTCCCTCCGCCTCAAAAGCGTTCAGATCCAGATCACTGCTGTGTACCACGCCTATATGACCAGGTTCCGGTCCGTCCTTTTTCCCGGAAAAGAGCTGCTGCAGACTCTTCTGCAGGCTTTCACTCCTGTTCCGCACAACCTCGGTTCCCTCCGCCGTAGAGCAGGCGATATAACCGGTAACCTTACCGCTCCTGATACTGAATTCCGCCGCAACCTTACCGTGACTCTCCGTCTCAAAGGTCGCTTTCACCTTGCCGCCTTCCGTCTTATTATGCAATACCCGCAGGTGAATAGCCGTCGTCTCACCGTTGATCTCCACCGGGATCTGGTAATTTTCTTCCTTCGCCAGATTACCGGCCAGCGCAAGCTGCTTATAACAGCTCTGCATTGTTTTCAGGTCAACATAGTTCATGCCAGGACTGTAACGCGCCTCCTCCAGCACTTCATCGTATACCTGCTGCAATTCCTCGTAGGCTTCCTGCGCACTGTCCTTATCCGTCAGCGCTTCATGCAGATGGGAAAGAGCCTGTTTGACTCTGCCTCTCTTCTCCGGCGTGGTATAATCATCCAACTTCCTGTAAACACCGCCCCGGCTGTTCATCAACCTCTCAGCCGCCGCCAGATTGTTGATCGTCACCGGCTGCTTATTATGCAGCAGTTCTTCCACCACAGCATCTTCCACTTCGCATGCCTTCCGGCACTCCTGCATCTGTTCTTTCTGATATTCTTTCTGGGTGGCAGCGTCCTGCTTCGCCATCCGGTCCGCAATATTTCCCACGATATCCCGATAGAACTTGGGGAATCCGGTTTCGATCTGCTTCGTGATGGACATCCCCTTCTCAATGGCCTCCAACCCGGCAAAGGCATCGTCCACCATAAAGTCCATACCTGCCCGCTTCTGGCTGCGCACCGCGCTGAGCATATTCTTGAAAGAGACTTCCGCTCCTATATTGATAAGCGCTCCTACTCCAGCGTTATCCGTCTTTTCAAACTGTCGCAGCATCCGGTAAATACCGATATAGGCCGTCCGCTCCTCTTCCGTGATTGCTTTGTTCTTATCCAGTTTATATAAAAATTTGCTGAACTTCTCGATTTCCTGTTCTTTTCCGTAAGGTATGGAATCCAGATAGGCATCCAGTTCCGGCAGCGTCATCTCCAGCGGGTTCTTCCCGTCACGAATCGTCTGCAGCACTGCCGCCGGCGTCATCTTATCCACCACCCGCTGCAGCTCCATATCGGTATCCCTTACCGTCTCCACATTCTCACGTGATAATTCCATCCGATTATAACCGAGGATCCTGACTGCCCGGCGGTTCTCCTCGCTGGTCTCCATCCCCAGATCCTCCAGGATACTGTCCACATTTCGGAATGCCTTCTGTATGGAATCTCCCAGATCCTCTCTGGTATTCGTCATCCAGGTCTCATACCTTTCTTTTGCTTCGTCATACTGACTGCGCAAAGCGGTACCGGAAATATGTACCTGATTTAAAGTGAAATCTTCATCGGTTATTCGGAATCTACCTGCAATGGCAACGGGCAGATAAGGAAGTTCCTCTACCTTACTCCTGGTCTCGTTATAGAGCGCCGCCTTCTCTGCCGCTCTCTCCGGATCCGTCTCCCCAAACAAAATCCTCTGCTGCCTCTGCTCCAGCTGCCGCAGCGCATTCACCAGTTGTTCCAGTTCTGTGGTATCGATCGCATAGCCGCTCCCCAGAAGCTTCCGGTTCACTTCCACCGTCATAATCAACCGGATCTCTTCCAACTGCCGTCTGGCCGTAATGTTGGCCGGAATTTCACTCTCCGGGCCATCCGCCGGGATCTTCCCCTTTTCAGACGCATCACCGTTATCCTGAATTCCACCGGCCGTACTGCCGTTCGCTTCAATCCCCTCAGCCGTCTTCTCCAGATTCACCAGTGTCACTTCTTTACCCGCCGCTACCGTCTGGTCAACCGCCTCGTCCGGGATTTTGTCAAATCTTTCTATATACTCAGCCGCTTTCTCCAGATTACTCCTGCCGTCCGCCAGATTGGCTGCTCCTGCCCCCCTGCCGTCCGCTATGGCCGACGCCACCGCCGACAGAATCTGCTTCTCGTCCTGCGGAAGCGTCAGCGTATCCAGCCTGTAAAAAGCAGCCACAGACTCCGGCGTCAGAGGAATACCTTTCTCAATCAGCCATCTGGCGTCTTCCATCGTCTTGTCGTTAACTTCCAGTCCGGCCTCTTCCAGAACCCGTTCCATCTGCGGACGCAACTGCTGCCAGTTAAAATCTTCCGCTTTCCTCGCATAGTAACCGGCACTGTCTGCATAATAGCCACGGCCCTGTCTGCTGCCGTCCGCAGTAGAACTGTAGCCCGCCCGGTACAGATTATCGATGGTCGGCTCCATCTGGTTCTCCACCATGTATTTGGCCGCGCCGTCTGTCAGCTCCCGAAGCTCCGTCGCCTTGTCGTACGCCTTCTTCGCATTCCTGACATTCTCTTCTGTCAACGGGATATCATGTTTCTCAAATTGTCTGCTCAGCTCTCTCGCAAAAGCTTCGCTTCCCGTAATCTCCCGCAGCGTATCCGCATCTATTTGATCGGTATACCCGACCACCTGCGTACCACCCTTGATCAATTCCGCCTTAATCTTGTCAACAATCGTAACGACTTCCTCTATATCCAGGTCTCCCACCTGACACCCGTCTTCCATCATCCGGCTGTAGTCTTCTTCGGACATAGTATTAGACATCACTGTCATATAGTCTCTCTGCACGGCAACGTCTGTCTGCCCTGCATCCTGCATAACCTCTTCTGCGGTCTTTCCCTGACCCTTGTAAGCCGTGTTATCCATAACTGTGCCAGAAATGTCTAATGCAAATGCACCCGCCTGAGAGGTCTTCTCCGTGCGGGTATCCCGATATGGAGTTGTCGTCACCTTGTCTACATTTTGATTTGTGTTATTATTGTCAAATGTTATCTTCATACACTCACTCCATGCAGCAGGTTATCTTTTATTTATGTCTTTCTTTCGTTGCCTTTTATTTCGGCATATTGTGTTGTTTTCTTAACCCTGCAACCGAAAACACGGCCTGCAGTCTACACCTCCTGTAAAGTGAAAGAGGCTGAACCTTACGATCCAGCCCCGCTTTTAACTCCCCTTCCAGGTATCACTGCTCTGAAAAAAGCCTACTGCAGCAATTCCAGAATCGACTGTGTGCTCTGATTGGCCTGCGTCAGCATACTCGTTCCGGCCTGCATGATGATATTGTTAATAGAGTATTCCATCATCAGATCCGCTATATCGGCATCCCGAATGCGGGACTCCGCCGCCTGTGTGTTCTCTTCCACATTGGCATTGATATTGCCGGCATGTTCGAGGCGGTTCTGGTAAGCACCGAAAGTAGAACGCTGTTCACTGACCATCTGCAGAGCTCCCTTGATCTCGTTGATCGCGTTCCTGGAGCTCTCCTGCGTCAGTGTGTTCGTATCCTGCAGGCCCAATGCCATAACACTGAGCGCTTCATACTGTATTCCAATATGTTGACCGCCTTCTGTCCCACCCTGCACATAGAAGCCGCACGTGCCTCCGTAAACCGGAACATCGATCGGTTTTCTGCCCGCAGTTGCTGTATATACATAATGATGTGCATAACTGGTAGAGTTGCCCCCATTTGTATAAAAGTCAAGAATTGTATCCGAATTCAATGCACCATTGATTCTGTCCAACACATCCTGTTCCGTATCAGTCGGAGACACACGAATCTGCAGCGTAAACGAACCGACACTGTTACTTGTCTTACCATCTGCATATTCATAGGGATCTTTCGACGTCAAATTGAAAGCTATGTTAATATACCCTCCCCCGTCAGCATCACCGCCATTAGCTGAACTGAGCAGTCCGGGAGTTTTATCACCTTTCTTACCCGTCAGGGCATCCATTAAAGAACCAAGCGTCCCATTTCCCTTATCACTGCTGGAACGCGTTATGACTCTTTTTTCCATGACATAAGAATGGCCATTCCAGACTCTCTCCCATCTCCACCAATAGTTCTCGTCATTATCAGCCCCATCCGAGGGAGCCCAATAACTGATGCTGGTTGAAGCGCCTGTCACTGCCCCGATCCCGTCCATGTAGAAAGAAAATTCCCATTTATCTTTGTTTTCCCGAGCCGTATTGATATCCGCCGTTCCGTTGCCGGGTACTTTCGTAAGATTGCCTCCGGACGGCTGCTGCGTCTGCACCGAATTCCCGGCAGTATCCGTAGGTTCCAGAAACTTATCGTCCGCTTTATTAAAATCATGTATATTTACGCTCGTCGAAGTATCCTGTCCGGTATTGTGATTGGATCCATATGCCGCGTTATAGTTCAAATGCACAGAATTTACAGACACCGATGACTGTACCTGGTCTCCCTTATTATCCTCAAATCTTCCGCTCATCCCAGCCCCTGTACTGTTGCTGAAATATGTCCCGTCAATGCAGTCGACCAAATCTTCAAGCGTCGCCGTTTCCTGTGGTGAAAAGGCGATTTGGTGACGGAATACCGGATTTCCGTTCGTATCATACAGCAAATTCCCCGGAACCTTATCGCCAAAATAATCCGCCATATCAAAACGGTAGTTCTTCTCTTTCAGCTCATCCCAGCCAATAGGTATTGTCGTATAAGTATTCCCGTTATAACCCATCCACTCCACATAAACGCCATCCGTTATATCCGCATGAATCTTATAACTGCCATAAGCCACTACTCCGCAGTTTTCATTTGTTACCGGTATATAACTGGTCGTATTTGTATACTCCACAGCCTGCTTCTTCACAATCCCCAGCAGCTTCCTGTCCCTGGGTTCCCAGATCTTCTGCTCGTTGAAAGTCGTAGTGTCAAAGATACGATCCATCTCGTCTTTCAGAGCCTGCATCTCACTGTCAATATACGCCCGGTCTTCCTCCGTATTCGTGCCGTTGGCCGCCTTCACCGAAAGTTCATTCATCCGCTGCAGCATGTCATGCACTTCGTTGAGCGCACCTTCTGCCGTCTGGACATAGCCTACCCCTTCCGTAATATTATCCACCGTCTGATGCAGGCCGCGCACCTGCCTGCGCATTTTCTCGGAGATAGACAACCCCGCCGCATCATCCGCTGCCCGGTTGATCCGATATCCAGAAGAAAGTTTTTCTGTTGTCTTCGCGTTTCTCCTACTACTTACGTTTAATTGCCGATTGGCATTTTCCGCCAGCAAATTGTGTTGTACAAACAGCATCTTTCCCTCCACACAAAATAAATCATTATCTATAGTTAACGACACTGGAAATTTCGTTTACTATAATTATCCATGATGAATTATAAATGCTAAAGAATTGCCTGCCAGGATGTCTGACTTGTCTGTTGTATATTATACATGATATCTCTTAAAAATAACAGAATTAAAATTAATCTTTTAAAAAAGAGACAGGCTCCACACCCATCTCTTTTCTAAAAATCAGCCGTTATTCAATCAAATACCCCACAGCAGACTGACGCGGCGGAAACTATCATCAGAACACAAACACCGCAGCCGTATAAGGCGGCAGATCAAAGGAGATATTGTATTTCTTAAAATTGCATTCCCCTTTGACCGCGTTGATCTCAGCCGGGATCTCATGGCCCTGCCCGCCGAAACGTTTGTCATCGCTGTTCAGCAGCAGCTTGTATTTCTTTTTCTTCGGCACACCGATCATATAATTCTCCCACATCATGGGAGTCATGTTGATAACGAACATGATATTATTCTTACCCGTCTCGTCTTTACGGAAGAAGCTGTAGACGCTGCGGTCCGCATCATCCGCGTTAAGCCACTCGAATCCGCTCCAGTCGTTGTCGATGGAGTAGAGCGCCGGATACTTACGGTACATCGTCAAAAGTTCCTTCATATACTCGTGCATCCCTTTATTCTGCTCCTCGGCCAGCAGGAACCAATCCAGTTCCCGCTCTTCGCTCCACTCTCTCTCCTGTCCGAAATCCTGTCCCATGAACAGAAGTTTCTTGCCGGAATGGCCAAACATATAGGTATATCCCAGACGCAGGTTCGCATATTTATCCACCGGATAGCCGGGCATCTTGTTGACCATAGAACATTTCAGATGCACTACCTCGTCGTGGGACAGCGGTAATATGTAATTCTCGCTGTGGTTATAAGTCATGGCAAATGTCATGGCATAATGGTTATTCTTGCGGAAATAGGGATCCAGCTTCATATACTCGCAGAAATCATGCATCCATCCCATATTCCATTTAAAGCAGAAGCCCAGACCGTCTTCCTCCACCTTGCCGGTCACCTTCGGCCATGCGGTAGACTCTTCCGCGATCGTCAGAAAGCCCGGATAGGTGCCGCACACAACAGAATTCAAATGCTTGAAGAACTCGATAGCCTCCAGGTTCTCATTGCCGCCGTACTTATTGGGTACCCACTGGCCGTCGCGCTTGCCGTAATCGAGATAAAGCATAGAGGCCACGGCATCCACGCGGATACCATCGATATGATATTCTTTAATCCAGAAAAGAGCGTTGGCGATCAGGAAGTTCCTGACTTCATTCTTACCATAGTTAAAGATCTTTGTCCCCCAGTCCGGATGCTCTCCGATCCTCGGGTCCGGATGCTCGAAAATACACTGCCCGTCAAACCGTCCCAGTCCGTGGGCATCCGTTGCAAAATGTGCCGGAACCCAATCCAGAATCACACCGATCTTATGCTTATGCAGCGTATTGATCAGATACATGAAATCATCCGGCGTGCCGTATCTCGATGTGGGTGCATAGTAGCCCGTCACCTGATATCCCCAGGAACCGTCATATGGATATTCGGCGATCCCCATCAGCTCCACATGCGTATATTTCATTTCCTTTAAATATTCCACGATCCGGTCTGCAAATTCACGATAATTATAGAAGCCTTCCCTGGTGCCGTCCGGATGCTTCATCCAGGAACCGATGTGGCATTCGTAGATAGCCACCGGCTCCTTGTTGTAATCCTTCCCGTTTCTGTTCGCCATCCATGTGCCGTCCGTCCACTTGAACTTCGTGATATCATAGGTCTTGGACGCATTACCGGGACGCATCTCGGCATAATTCGCAAACGGATCCGCCTTGTACAGCTTCTCGCCCTCCGGCGTACGGATCAGATACTTATACATCTCGCCCTCGCCCACTCCCGGCAGGAACAATGTGTAAATACCGATGGGCCCAATCTTCGTCATCACGTGCAGGTCTTCGTCCCAGTTATTGAAAGTACCGATCACATTGACACTGGCCGCATTGGGAGCCCACACCGCAAAAAACATACCCTTCACGCCATTCTCCACGGAAGGATGCGCTCCCAGTTTCTTATAGATATCATAATGTGTGCCCTGTCCGAATACATACTGGTCCGCTTCCGAGATGAATACCTGATTTTCCTGCGGCTTCTGTATCTCCTTTTTGACTTCCTTTTTAGTTCCCTGTTTGACTGCTTTGCTCGTTTCTTTCCTTGCCATACATGTTCTCCCCCGTTACATTTTTCTTATGATCTGTGATCCCTGCTTATCAGCGTTCACGAACTGCGCAGCAGGTGCGCAGTCTGATTGCCGGTTACTCCCGTATAAACTTACATCATGCTCAGTAGTGCATGAAATCCTTCTCCCGCAAAATGATCATATCATCATCATCATATCTTTTTGCCAATAATATATCCATAAAGTGGCCCGGTGTTTTCTTATTGGCATGATAGATTGCTTCATCTACCAGGTCCCTGACCTCCGCCAGATTCACCTCATGATCGCTGGTCTGCCTGTCGGCAATCCGTGTATGAAGCGCCAGAATACCAAATTCATCGATAGAATACTCCATCTCCTCCGCATACTGCCGCGCATAGGCTACCAGGGCCTCATCATCCAGCGCTTCGATATCCACCCGCAGATTAAAATGATCTTTCACAGCCGCATTGTCTGCCAGAAATTCATTCATACTCTGTTTCTGGTCAATCATCAGAACCAGCAGGCCCATATTATCTCTGTCCAGCGTTTTAATCATGTCAGCCGTCGTCGCCGGTTTCAGATGAGATGCCTTCTCAATGATCAAGGCCCCATTGTTCAACTTTCCGAATGTCTCTTCTACATCTTTTTTATTCAGGACAACACTGGAAATCTTAGCGATCCTACCCGAAAAGTTGCTGTCATTAAGCTGCATCTCCCTGACAAGCGCTTTCGCCAACGACAGTGCCGTCTCCTCTTCCTCGCCGGTGATCAGCACGTTACCCGTGTAAGACGCCAGGCTCATATTATCCAGAGTATGTACGAGCTGTCTTTCGGATTTCCGATGATGTATAAACTCCCCGAAAAGCTCCCGCTCCTCTTCTGTGAGTTCCCTTTCCCTGACAACATCATCTTCCGGCTTTTCTTCCGTATCAGGCACGTCTTCTGTCACCAGTGTCTCTGCTGCTTCCGGCTCCTCCGCTGCAGAAGCTTCTGCCTCACCGGACATTTCCGCTTCATCCATCTCCTTTTCTTCGGAAATATCCTTCTCCTCAACTTCCTTCACCACCGGATCAGGTTTCTTCCGTATTACTGCCGAAGACGACGCCCCCGCTTTCTTAACCGCAGGCTTTCTGTCGCTTTCCTTCAAGATAGCCGCAACGAAGGCTCTTTCCAGCTCTTCCAGAAGACCGTTCTTGGTCGCCTCATCGAAGTTTGCAAAAAGATCCCCCGTATGTTCCAGAATCCGCTGTCTGACATCTTCCATGCGTTTCTGTTCGTTGGTCTTCTTCATCTCTTCCCACTCAGCCATAATATCTTCTATGCTGAGCTGCCCGGTGATCTGCTTCTCGATCCGCTCCGCCTCGGGCATTACAAGGCTGATCTGTCCGTCATATTCCTGGGAAAGAATATTGTCATATTTAGATGGTTTCGTATTCAACGGAGTCAGCACACCGGTCCGTGCTCCCGGCACCCGGTCCGCTTCGGATGCTCCTGCTCTCTTCTGGACCTCTTCTTTCATCTGCTCCAGGATCTGTCTGGCATCGAAAGACGATGCATCCTCCTGTACGATCCCGGCACTGATCTCCTGCAGGTTATCCGTATCCATGACTGGCTTTCGGCTTACCGGTTTCGGCTCCCGTGCCGCTTTCGGCTGTCCCGGAAAGCGTGTTACGGACGCCTCTTTCAGTCTCTTCTCTACCTCTTTGGAGTCCGGCAGCCTGATCGTCTCTTCCATGAGCACATCGGCCTCGGATTTTGCAGCTGCATCCTCCTGCCCGGCTTCTTCCGGTGACGCGGCAGTTTCCTCCGGTTCCTCCTCATCCCGCACAGACTCTGACGCGGCCTCTGCTTCCGTATAACCCGCATCCGGCTCTTCCGGTTCTTCATACATGCCGGCGGGTGTCATTCGCAGCATCGCTTCCCGTTCCGCATAATCTGGCGGCCCGGTTTCCGCATCTTCTTCTGCCTCTTCCGCATCCATGATCTCCATGCTTACGTCATTCTCATCCTCTGCCGGAAATTCTTCTTCGTATATGATCTCTTCTGCCGGCTCCTCCTGCCCATAAAATTCTGCCGACTCAGTTTCCGCATCTTCCTCCTCGTCCAGAATCTCCTTCATGCTCTCCGCCAGCGCCATCTGCAGGTTGATCGTATTATACTGACCCACATCTACCGTCTTTACCTCCGGAAGCTCTGTGGTGAGCATTTCTCCCGTCTCTATCTCCTCGTCAACTTCTTCCTGTTCTTCTGCGTACCCTGCATATCCGGTCTCGACAGCTCCATGCCCGTCATCAGAAGCAGTATCCCGATAATTCCCTCCTGCCTCCTCCTCTTCATAAAGCTCTCCCGCTGTCTCTCTCGCCTGAATCCACAGATCATACTTATCCTGCTGTTCCGCATTCAAAGGTTCATGCAGTTTCTTCAACTCCAACGCCTTAACCACATATTTCCCTTCGCCAAACCAGAGAAACATCTCATCGCATTCTTCCACACATTTGGTTGTCAGACCGATGCGATGATACAGATACGCCAGCTCATACGCCCATTTCTCCCGATAATCCCGCTTCTTAAATTCCTCCAGAACTGCAATTCTCTCTTCCAGACTGACATCCTGCGCCTCATAAAGCCTGTACTGCAGTATATATCTGCCCGTATCCTTCGGCGCTATCTGTACAAATTCCTTATAGTATTCAATGGCCTGCACGCTCTCTTCCATCTTGATGGAAAGCTCACACAGGGAATAGACGATTAACCTTCCGGTGGGGTGTTTCTCATATGCCAGTAAAAGAATATCCCTGCTCTCCGGATATCTTCTGTTGATCTTATACAGATCGCTGATCTTGCACAACATCATAACGCTCTTAACCCTGCGCCAGTCGATGGTGTCCGCAATCTCAACGGCCTCCGCAAATTTCCCCTCAGCGATCAACGCATTGATCTCCTCGGCCCGTATTTTATATTCATACTTATCCAAGGTACTCACCTCATTATTGTATTCTCACTGTTATTTATTCTCTATACAGTTAATCTCATCCTATACATCTCTGTCACACAGCAGACGTATGGCCGTATAAACCCTATTTTCACTGTCTTAGTTTACCATAGCCTCTTATCAATGTAAATAATGATATGGAAAAAAAGCACCTTCTCCAGTATGTTCCTCTATCATATACCAATATATGGAAGCACATCAATATACAATCCCTCTATATTGTATTATCCAAGGGTTTTCCTTCTTGTAAAAAGACGGTTTGACAATTCGGAAAACTGTTCTAATGTCAATGTTTCTCCGCGTATCATGGTGGAAAGTCCCATGTCAGACAACGCTTCTTCCACCTGTTTCCTGCCAATCCCCGGATACCCGGCATTGGCCAGGCCATTTGCCAGCGTCTTCCTCCTCTGGTTAAAAGAAGCCCGTATCACGGCAAAAAGCCAGGCTTCGTCCTCCACTTCCACAGGCGGTTTCTCATAACGGGTCAGACGAATCACCGCGCTGTCCACATTCGGCTTCGGCATAAAGCAGTCTGCTGGAACCTTTGTGACGACCTCCGGCTTCGCGTAATACTGCACTGCCAGCGACAGCGCCCCATAGTCTTTGGTACCAGGCCCTACCTGCATACGATCCGCCACTTCCTTCTGCACCATAATTGTCACACTGTGCAGCGGTACATGCTTTTCAAAAAGCGCCATAATAATTGGCGTCGTGATATAATATGGCAGATTCGCCACCACCTTGATGGGCCTGCCTCCGTTATGTTCCTCCACGATCCGGTTCAGATCCAGTTTCAGGATGTCCGCGTTGATGACCGTCACGTTTTCATATGCCGAAAGCGTATCTTCCAATACAGGGATCAGGTTCTTGTCGATCTCCACGGCCACCACCACCCCCGCCTCTTCGGCCAGACACTGTGTCATCGTACCGATGCCGGGTCCGATCTCCAGCACACAGTCCTCCTTTGTGATCTGCGCCGACTCAATGATCCTGTCCAATATGCTGCTGTCCACCAGAAAATTCTGTCCGAATTTTTTCTGAAAACTGAAATGATATTTCTCAATTATTTCCGCCGTACTTCTTCTGTTGCCAAGTGTCGCCATGTTATCCTCGATCCTTTTCTATACTGTCTGTTTTCCTCTTGTCCAATACCTCATACTCAAATTCTCTGCGTCAACCTTCCGCATTCCGTTCTGCTTTCCTGCGCTTGTTCTGCTTTTCTGAATTTGATAACAAAAATCTTCCAACCGCACAGTTGGAAAATCTTTATGGAGCCTGTACCTTCGAGAACAGCCTTTCCGCGTTACGGCTTGTGGCCTCCTCCACCTCCTCGCGGCTGACGCCTTTAATCTCCGCTACCGCCTGTGCAATGTACGGCAGATTCAGGGAGGAATTACGCTTCCCCCGGTTGGGTTCAGGAGCAAGGTAGGGGCTGTCCGTCTCCAACAGAATCTTTTCCAACGGGATATAGGCCACCGCCTCCTTCAGCTTCTTCGCATTCTTAAACGTGATCACGCCGCCGATGCCGAAATAAAAATCCATGTTCAGATACTCCCGCGCCAGCTCCTTCGTATAGGAATAACAGTGCACAACGCCGCCCATCTCCTCCGCGTGGAGCGCCTGCATCATGTCCAGTGTGTCTTTCGCCGCAT
>OFGB01000136.1_pt1 | contig 55826 bp, 50 predicted proteins | sample 1521491 | NCBI WGS metagenome assembly OFGB01 (sample SAMEA3504095, study PRJEB24116) | mouse gut metagenome | biome: mouse gut; feature: mouse-associated habitat; material: faeces | place: Denmark | collected 2011
TCGAAGATGAGAATGCGACACAGGTTGAGATTGATGAAGCAGTGAAAGCGTTAGAAAAAGTAACAAAAGAGATGAAAGCGGATAAGAAGGCAGCAGCAGGCGACCAGAACTCAGATAATAATAAGAAGGTTGCGTCTGACGGCAGCAAGACAAGCAGCGCTGGTACTTCCGGAAAAACAACTGTGAAGACAGGCGATGCAGCGAATGCAGCAATTCCGGCAGCAGCAGGACTCGTGGCAATCTTAGCAGCGATCATTGCATGGAAGAAAAGAACAAATGCATAAAAATGTGTGAGTGAATAAGCATAAGAAAAAGGAGTGGGACTTAAAAAGTCCTGCTCCTTTTCTTGTGATATAGGAAAGTTCGTACTTTCCTATATCATAAAACCCTCCGGGAGGATACGCACTCGCGTGAGCGGAGGCAGTCAGCAAAAGCTGACCACGCTCGGCGTGCAAAGCGTGCAAGCCCCTCATGAGTGAGGGGATGGGGGGAGTTGAAGTGGGCTTGCCCACTTTGTTAGCTTAACCGTTTTTATTTTGTTAAATTATGGAATAGAATTCCGCCGACGCTGTTCCCTGCGATCATAACGAAAAGCGGAAGAATGTATTGGTTTGGCGTGCATGTAAGACTAAAATAAAACATGTTGGCGATGCAATGTTCGAAACCGCTTAAGATAAAGACAGCCACACATAAGAAGACTGCAATGCTTCCAAGGATATTCGGCTGCTTTTTAAATGTGGCAACGGCAATATACATCAAAGTTCCGCAGCAGATCGCCAGTATAAAAAGGCTTACCCAATTATCGGTTAATTTGGCATCTACGATAGGAGACGCTTTTTGGGTCAGATGGTTTCCGATTCTTGTGGATTTTATAAGGAAAGCCATAATATTTACTCCGATAGCGTTACCAACAAGCGTAATTAGAATTTCCAGCCAATTGTCCTTGCCAAGGTAGCCGATTTTTCCGGTGAATAGATTCAAATTAAGATTGATAATGGTAAATAATCCAAGACCGAATAAAAAGGAACCGACGATAGTATTATCCTGATTCAGGAAAACGGTGCAGCCAATACCGATTACCAGACCGGCGACAATGGCTTTTTTGAGTGTTGTTAGATGTTTCATAAAGTACCTCTCGAAGCTGTATTATTTTAAAAACATTTGCCGCCGCAGATAACTTTTTTCTCATCAATAAGCTGCAAAATACGGTCAAAATATTTTTCATTAACTATTTTACCATAATTTTTGCCCGAAAGGGGAGTTTTTCCAAATTGTTTTTCAATTTGTCCTTTGATTTTTATTAAAGGGTATTTACTTGTAAATTCAAAGGGGCTATGTTATGATTCTGGATACAATGCATTTGTATGGAACACAAAAATATAAACAGAATCCGGAGGTGACTTATGACAAATTCAATTGCACAGAAATTTAATGTATTTTCTTTGCTGCGTTTTGCCTTTCCGACAATGGTTATGATGATGTTCATGTCATTGTATACGATTGTAGATGGAATTTTTGTATCAAGGCTGGTAGGGAGTAATGCGCTTTCTTCGCTTAACATAGCATATCCGGTTATTAATGTCGTACTTGCATGCGGAATTATGCTGGCTACGGGAGGAAGCGCCATCGTGGCAAGGCAGCTTGGAGAGAAAAAGGAGGAAGAGGCGAGGCAGAACTTTTCTTTCCTGGCGTCAGTGAGCATTATAACAGGTATCATAATTGGTATCATGGGTATTTTGTTTTTGGAATTTATCTGCAAGATGTTAGGAGCGACACCGGTATTATTGGCAGATTGCAAGATTTATATGGGGATTTCATTGCTTTTTGCTCCGATCACAATGATGCAGGTATTTTTTCAGACATTTTTTGTGACGGCAGGAAAACCGGCGTTAGGATTGACACTCACGATTTTGAGCGGTCTGTTGAATGTTATTTTGGACTATGTTTTCATGGAACCATTCCAGATGGGAATCGCAGGAGCAGCACTGGCGACCGGATTGGGACAGATGGTGATGGCGCTTCCTGGAATCATATATTTTTTTGCGGTAAAGAAGAGTCTGTATTTTACAAAACCTGTTTTTCGGTTTCCGGTACTTTTAAAAAGCTGCGGAAATGGATCCTCTGAGATGGTCAGCAATCTTTCTAACGCAGTGGTAACCTTTCTTTTTAATATGACGATGCTGCGCTTGATTGGAGAAGATGGCGTGGCAGCCATTACGATCGTGTTGTATGGACAGTTTTTATTTGTATCATTGTATCTTGGCTTTTCTATGGGAGTAGCTCCGGCGTTTAGTTATAATTATGGGAGCGAAAATTATGCACAGCTTAAGAGGATTTATAAAATCTGTATAGGATTTATTGCAGTTTCTTCAGTGGTAATTGTGATTCTGGCGCTTGTGTTTTCCAGTAAGATTGTCGGAGTATTTACGGGTTCGGATACAAATACATATCGGCTTGCAGTGAGGGGATTCCTTTTGTTTTCTTTTAATTTTTTGTTTGCCGGTACGAATATTTTTGCCTCATCAATGTTTACGGCATTTTCTGATGGGAAGATTTCAGCAATCATTTCTTTTTGCAGAACATGTGTGTTTATTGTAATTAGTGTACTGGCATTGCCGTTCCTTTTAGGAATAGACGGAGTCTGGCTGGCGGTACCGCTGGCAGAAATAGCGACATTATTTATATCTGTCAGGTTTTTTGTAAAAAAGCGGGAAGTATATCATTATGTGTAAATACGAATAACGAAATAGAGATTCCATTCATATATTATTGGCAGAGGTGATATATATGAATGGAATTTTATTTGCGTTTCTTGGAACTCTTTTTACATTTTTTATAACGACATGTGGAGCGCTGGGCGTATTCTGCATTCGCAAAGAGATTGGAGGCGGGCTGCAAAGGGGCTTTTTAGGGTTTGCCGGCGGGGTGATGATAGCGGCATCGATATGGTCGCTTTTGCTTCCGGGAATTACACAGGCAGAAGAGAATGAACAGATTGGCTGGCTGGTTGTGACCGGAGGGTTTCTTCTTGGGGTAGTCCTTTTGATCTTGTCAGATTCCAGTGTACGAAAGTGGTATGTAAAGCAAGAAAATAAGCCGGTGACGTTGCGCAAAAGTACGATGATGCTTGTCATGGCGGTGACGGTACACAATATACCGGAGGGAATGGCGGTGGGGCTTGCATTTGCGTTAGCCGCACAAAGTGTGGAAGATGCCGCGCTTTTATCGGGGGCAATTGCACTTACACTGGGAATTGCTATCCAGAATTTTCCGGAAGGAACTGCGGTTGCATTGCCGCTCATGAACGAGGGAATGAGCAGAAAGAAGGCATTTTTGGTGGCAAGCATGACAGCTATTGTAGAACCTGTATTTGGTGTGATCGCAGCAACGTTTGTCAGTTTTTTTAAGATTTGTATTCCGGTATTTCTTGCGTTTGCAGCAGGAACGATGATTTATGTGGTCGTGGAAGAATTAATTCCGCAGGCTCATATGACGGATGGTGAAAGCGAAGGAAAGGAAGGCACGTTGGGATTTATCGTAGGATTTCTGATTATGATGATATTGGATGTGGCGTTGGGCTGAGAAATTAAGAGCAACAAAAGTATAATGGAGAAAAACAGGAAAAATATTGACAAATGCTTACAAAAAGATGCATAATAGTTTTATTCAGCATTGTGATAAAGCAACAAAGAGAAAATAGGAGGAATGAGTATGAGCAAAGTGTATAATTTTTCGGCAGGACCAGCGACGCTGCCAGAGGAAGTTTTAAAAGAAGCACAGATGGAATTGCTGGAATACGGCGATAGTGGAATGTCAGTTATGGAGATGAGCCATCGCTCGGGCTCGTTCAAGAAGATTATAGATGAGGCAGAAGCAGATTTCAGAGAATTAGCAGGGATTCCAGAACATTATAAAGTATTGTTTTTGCAAGGCGGCGCTTCTTTACAGTTTGCCATGATTCCGATGAACCTTATGAAAAATCGCGTAGCAGACTATATCGTTACCGGACAGTGGGCAAAAAAAGCATATCAGGAAGCGGCAAAATATGGCAAAGCGAATAAGATAGCAAGCTCTGAAGATAAGACATTTAGTTATATTCCGGATTGTTCCGATTTGCAGATCAGCAAAGATGCAGACTATGTGTATATCTGTGAGAATAACACGATTTATGGGACCAAATTCCATAAGCTTCCGGATACAAAGGGAAAGCTTTTGGTATCTGACGTATCATCTTGCTTCTTGTCAGAACCGATTGATATTGAGAAATATGGTATTATGTACGGCGGTGTGCAGAAGAACATCGGACCGGCAGGTATGGTGATCGCTGTAGTAAGAGAAGATTTGATTACCGGTGATGTGTTAGAGGGTACGCCGACAATGATGAATTACAAGACACATGCAGATGCCGGTTCTATGTATAATACCCCGAATACTTATTGTATCTATATGTGCGGCAAAGTATTTAAGTGGCTGAAAAAGATGGGCGGACTGGAAGTAATGAAAGCACGCAATGAAGAAAAGGCTAAGATTTTATATGATTTCCTGGATGCAAGCTCATTGTTTCAGGGGACGGTTGTAAAAGAAGACCGTTCACTTATGAACGTGCCGTTTATTACAGGAAATGAAGAATTAGATGCAAAATTTGTAAAAGAGGCAGCAGCGGCAGGGCTTGTGAACCTGAAAGGTCACAGAAGTGTAGGCGGAATGCGTGCCAGCATCTATAATGCAATGCCAAAAGCGGGTGTAGAGGCATTGGTAGCATTTATGACACAGTTTGAAAAGGAGAATAGATAATGAGTTTCAAGTATTATTGCATGAATCCGATTTCTAAAGCAGGAATTGACAGATTTAAAGACAATTATGAAAAGACAGAACAGATAGAAGATGCGGACGCAGTCCTTGTAAGAAGCGCAGACATGAAGGAGTTGGAGCTGCCGGAAAATTTAAAAGCAATTGCAAGAGCCGGCGCGGGTGTGAATAATATTCCGTTAGAAAAATGTGCAGAAAAAGGAATCGTTGTGTTTAATACACCGGGGGCGAATGCTAATGGTGTAAAAGAACTTGTAATCGCAGGTATGCTGCTTGCTTCCAGAGATATCGTCGGCGGTATTGAGTGGGTAGTAGAGCAGAAAGATAAAGAGGATATCGGGAAACTTGCTGAGAAAAGTAAAAAGAAATTTGCCGGATGCGAGATTAGTGGAAAGAAATTAGGCGTCATCGGACTTGGAACAATAGGTGTGCAAGTGGCAAACACAGCCATACACCTTGGCATGGAGGTGCTCGGCTATGATCCGTTTATTTCTGTAGATGCAGCATGGAATCTTTCCAGAAGTATCCAGCATATCAATGACATTGAACAAATTTATCGTGAGAGCGATTATATTACGATCCATGTACCGCTTAATGCTCATACAAAAGGAATGATCGATGAAAAGGCAATCGGTATGATGAAAGATGGAGTGGTGCTTCTTAATTTTGCAAGAGATGCGATTGTAGACGAGAATAAAGTGGTAGAAGCATTAAAAGAAGGACACATAAAAAAATACGTGACAGATTTTGCCAATCCAATCATTGCCGGCGTGGAGAACACTCTGATCACTCCTCATCTTGGAGCGTCTACAGAAGAATCCGAAGATAACTGTGCGATTATGGCAGTGAAAGAATTAAAAGACTTTTTACAAAATGGTAATATTAAGAATTCCGTGAATTTCCCAAACTGCGATATGGGAACTTGTGCTGCGGCAGGAAGAGTTGTGATCACACATAAGAATATCGTGAATATGATCGGACAGTTGACGAAAGTATTCGCTGACAATAAAGTGAATATTTCAGATATGCTTAACAAAAGTAAAGGCGAATACGCATATTCCATGTTTGATGTGGATGGTGTTGTGAATGAAAATGTATTGGAACAGTTAAGACAGATTGAAGGTGTATCCAGCGTACGAGCTGTAAAATAACTGGGGAAATCAAAAAACAGAATCATAGAAAAAAGGAAAAGAGCTTCTCTTTGTGAAAAAGAGGGCTCTTTTTGGAGGGTAATGAAATTGAAAATAAGTGTCTTTGTTAAGACAATATTAGTTTAACACAGTGAAGTTATACTGGGCAAATGGCAAAGTGTCAAAAATTTGTGAGTTAAGAAAGGATTTGAGTACAAGATGACGAAAATGGGGGAAATAGTGCTTGACATCCTATGGAAAAGATGAAAGAATAAATAAGAACTGAGGATGTGACTTATGACTCAGGCAGTAGGAAGAATGATAGAGGTGCGAGATTCATCAGTATGATCAATGACCGCGGGGCAGCGTTTTGATCGGAAAGGGGAAATCGCCGAAGGTTTGCGGAACTGCCAGTAACCAAAAACCTGGGGTATTGCAGAATATGTAATACACTGTCACGATTGTGGAGCGCTATCATGGACATATGATGACTATATGCCATGGATGCGTTTGGAAAACGTGATTCATGGCATTTTTACATGAAAGAGAACATCTTTTACTGAAAAGGTTGTAAGTTGCGAAAAAGGAAAGAGAGGTTTTTTATATGCACATTTCAAAAAGAAAGGTATGGTCCATATTGTGTTCTGTACTGATGCTCACGGCGATTTGTTCTTTGACCGTGTTTGCGGCAGAAACAGAAAAATCTTATGAACCGGCAATGTATGCCACGGTCTGGGCATTGATTCCGCCATTGATAGCCATTGGTCTTGCACTGATCACGAAAGAGGTATACAGTTCTTTGTTTGTTGGTATTTTAGTGGGAGGAGTGTTCTGGTCTGGATTCAATTTTGAAAAAACAGTGACCCATGTGATTCAGGACGGTATTATAGGAGTATTGTCAGATTCTTATAATGTAGGCATTTTGGTATTCCTTGTTATCTTAGGCGCGATGGTGTGTCTTATGAATACGGCAGGAGGCTCTGCAGCATTTGGGCAGTGGGCAAGTACAAGGATCAAATCAAGAGTAGGAGCACAGCTTGCGACTATCGTACTTGGTGTATTGATTTTTATTGATGATTATTTTAATTGTCTGACTGTGGGAAGTGTTATGCGTCCGGTTACGGACAAACATAAAATTTCCCGTGCAAAATTGGCGTATTTGATTGATGCAACGGCAGCTCCGGTATGTATCATTGCACCGATTTCTTCGTGGGCAGCGGCGGTTACCGGCTTTGTAAAAGGAGAAGATGGCCTTGCTATTTTTATTAAGGCAATTCCATATAACTTCTATGCGCTGCTTACCATTGTTATGATGGTAGCCATGGTAGTAATGAAGATAGAATTTGGTCCGATGAAAACACATGAGAAAAATGCTGCAAAGGGCGATTTGTTTACTACAGCAGGACGTCCTTATGAGAGCGACACAACTCAGCCTAATACAAAGGGCAGTGTGATGGATCTGCTGATTCCGATTGTTGCACTGATCGTATGCTGTGTGATTGGTATGGTCTATACGGGTGGATTCTTTGAAGGCAAGAGCTTTGTGAGTGCGTTTTCTGACAGTGATGCTTCTGTGGGTCTTGCGATAGGAAGTTTCTTTGGATTGATTATTACGATTATTATTTATATGGTGCGCCGTGTCTTGTCCTTTAAAGACTGTATGGCATGTCTGCCGGAAGGCTTTAAGGCTATGGTACCCGCTATTATGATCCTGACTCTTGCATGGTCGTTAAAAGCGATGACAGACAGCCTTGGAGCAGCTCCGTTTGTCGAAGCAGTAATGAAATCAAGTGCACGAGGACTTATGAATTTCCTTCCGGCAATCATCTTCTTAGTAGGATGCGGTCTTGCATTTGCTTCCGGAACCTCATGGGGAACATTTGGAATCTTGATTCCGATTGTTGTTGCCGTATTTGAGAAGTCTAACCCGACACTTTTGATCATTTCAATATCTGCATGTATGGCAGGAGCGGTATGCGGAGATCATTGCTCTCCAATTTCTGATACGACGATCATGGCTTCAGCAGGAGCACAATGTGATCATGTAAATCATGTATCTACGCAGCTTCCGTATGCAATCGTGTGTGCGGTAATATCATTTATTACATACATAATTGCGGGATTCGTACAGAGTGCGTGGGTCTCACTTCCAATCGGAATTGTGCTGATGCTTGGAACGGTCGTTATAATAAAGAAGATGGAAAAATAGACCATAAATATTAGAAAAAATATACAAAAGATGAGTATCAATGAATAAAAATTACTTGATATTCATCTTTTGCGTTGTTAAAAATGCAGAAAATGAATAAAAAACAACTATTTTGATATGGATGTGTTATAATACGAAAATGAGATGAAAAAAATAGTTTATTAGTATGTCAGGGGGTAACGTTATGACAACAAAAAAAGTAACAAAAACTGCAGCAGCAAAAGAAGTAAAAGAAGTAGCAAAGAAGGCAGCTGAGACAGTAGAGACGACAGCAAAGGAAGTAAAGGAAGCAGCAAAGAAAGCAGCTGAGACAGTAGAGACTACAACAAAAGAAAAAGTTGTTCCGGAAGCAAAGAAAGTAGTTGAGAAAGTGAAAAAAGCAACTGTGAAAAAAGAAATAAAACAAAAAATCGTTGTAGAATATCAGGGAAATCAGGTTGATACAAAGGACCTTGTTGCAGCTGTAAAGAAACAGTGGGCAAAAGGAAAGAACAAAGTATCAGATATTAAATCAATGGATTTATATGTAAAACCAGAAGATTCTGCTGTATATTATGTAATCAATGAAGAGTCAGCTGGAAAGGTAGAATTCTAAGATCCAGATTAGGATAAGACTTGGGGAGAACGATATGGAATTGATGAACAGTGCAACGGATATTATCAGTACATTTCAACTACCGGAGGGGAACACACAGGCAATATTGATCGGCACACTTATATTTGCAATCATAACGTGTTTTCTGGGATTGAAAATGTATCGTGTCTGGCTTGCGGTCGGAGGATTGCTGTTAGGTGCAGTTATAGGCTTGGTTGGCGCTAGTATATATCATGTTACATCATGGGCGGCATTAGGAGCGGCTCTTGTATGCGGAGCGATTGCGGCCTTGATTGCATATAAACTATATAAAGCAGGTGTGTTTTTATTCTGCTGGGGCGCGGGAACGAGCCTGGCAGCCATGCTTTTGGCATCAGTAATCGCCAACGAACTGGTAAGTGGTGGTATCAGTTTGGCAGTTGGACTTGTATTTGGTATTATAGGCGTTATATATTCAGAACCAATCATCATTATTGTTACGGGACTTCAGGGAGGTTTTGGTATTGCATTGGCAGGAGGCGAACTGTTAGCATTAAGTGAAAAGCAAGGTTTGTTGATTCTGCTGGCAGGAGTTGTACTTAGTATCGTGGGTATTATGGTTCAGTTTGCGATCGAAGGCAGACGCCGTGGAAAGCTCGCATTGGAACAGGCACATAGTATCAAAAAAGAAGCTTCTGTGGAGAATGAAGTAGAAGCCGCAAGAACTATGATCATTGGCTTAGATAATGATGACGAAGATTAAATATTGCAGGGAAAGAAGAGTTATTACCAGAATTTGTACTTTGGTGGCAACTCTTTTTTATTGCTGTATAATGTGCGAAGTTGTATAATAGTACATATATAGTTCCGAAGGGAGGCTTGCCTATGAAGATTGATATGCATTGTCATGTGAAAGAAGGTTCTATTGACAGCAAAGTAGGAATAGAAGAATATATAGAGAGATTAAAAGAAAAAGGATTTCAGGGAATGGTCATAACCGATCATAATACGTATAACGGTTATCGTTACTGGAAGAAGAACATCAAGGATAAAAAGCACACGGACTTTTATGTGTTCAAAGGAATTGAGTACGATACAAGGGATGCGGGACATATCATTGTGATCATGCCGGAAGGGGTCAAGATGCGCCTTTTGGAGATGCGCGGAATGCGTCTGTCTACGTTGATTGATTTTGTACACCGCCACGGTGGGATTTTAGGGCCGGCACACCCATGCGGTGAGAAATATTTAAGCTTTATGAATACGAAGCGATATTACAATGGACCAGAGATTACAAAGCGGTTTGATTTTATGGAGACATTTAATGCTTGTGAACCGGCAGAATCCAATGCAGGTGCGCTAAAGGCGGCGCTCAAATATCATAAGCCAGGCAGTGGAGGAAGCGATGCCCATCGTCCGGGCTGTGTAGGACGTGGTTATACGATTTTGCCGGAGACAGTTACCTGTGAGACACAGTTAATCTCACTTATCAGGGAAAAAGCAGTTTTAGAAACCGGAGGAGAGCTATATCATAAGACCACGAAGGATAAGATGGGGAAGGCAAGTAAAATATTGACCTATTCTTTTTGGGTATACAATAGAAGCGGAGAACTTATGAAACGTCATAGCAGAAAGAAGAAAGGAACGCAGGAGAATCCGGTAGATCCGATCGATCCGATTGAGATACCATATATTGAAGAGGGTCTAAAGCGCAGAAAAATATAAGAAGAACAAAAGGAGAATTTTATGTGGTCAAATAGTGATTTGAAAAGTCGGGGCATGAGTGCATTTCAGAGCAATTACTGGATGGCGGTGGCAGTAGCGCTCATTGTATCTATTGTGGTAGGAGCTTTTTCTCAAGGCGGAGGTAACTCGGTTAGTCTTAATATTTCCGGGCTGGCAGAGTCAGAGGGGGTACTTTGGGAGCTTTTAAAGAATCCTTTAGGATTTTTGCTCACTTCTGTCAGCGTGATACTGGCTGTGATCATTGCATTTGCGGGGATTTTATTTTCGATTTTCATAGGAAATGTGTTTGCAGTAGGTGGTAATCGATTTTTTATGGAGAACAGGGAATATCGTCCGGGATTAGCAAAAGTGCTGTATGGGTTTCGCTGCGGACATTACATGAATATTGTGGAAATTATGTTTTTGAAGAGTTTGTACACCTTCTTGTGGACGTTGCTTTTGATTGTTCCTGGGATTATCAAATCCTATGAATATCGTATGGTACCTTATATTCTTTCAGAAAATCCTGCGATAGATTCAAAGCGGGCGTTTGAACTTAGCAAGCGCATGATGGATGGGCAGAAGATAAATGCATTTTTATTAGATCTGTCATTCATCGGCTGGATAATTTTAGGAGCGTTTACATGCAATATCCTTCCGATATTCTGGACGACACCATATATCGAGGCGACGCGTGCAGAGTTATATGCAGTGATGCGGGTGCATGGATTTTATCAAGGATTTACAAATGAGATGGAACTTCCGGGATTTTTCGTGCAGGAGAATCCATATCAAGGCTATTAAAGAAAAAGCTGTTATGCCAGTTGATAAGTTTACTGGCATAGCAGCTTTTTATATTTTCCGAAATAGTTTATTTGGGTTTGTGGGCAATATTTGCCGCATTTTACAAAGTACTGCCTAGAAAAGCAGTGCAATGTGATAAGCAAGAAAGCTTACGATCCAGGCAACCCCAAACTGGAATGCAACGAACAGAGTAGTCGTACTCCTTTTGCCGGTTTCCCGGTGTATGGTTGCGATAGTTGCCGTACACGGAATGTATAACAGGCAGAATACCATCAGAGAATATGCGTTAGCGGTACCGAATCCCATACCATTGAGTGTGGAGGCGAGGACTGTCATACCGGCAGTCGTTGTGACGCTGCCAATCCCAAAGAGTACGCTGCAGCTTGAAACAACGACCTCTTTTGCTGCGATTCCGGCGATGAGCGCTACGACAATCTGCCAGTAGCCAAGACCGAGCGGAGCAAATACAGGAACGATCAACTTTCCGATATAGGAGCCAAAACTCTGACTGATATCTGTTACATAACCGGCTGGACCAAAGTTTAGGATTATCCACATAATGACAGAAGCGATGAAGATCACGGTTCCGGCTTTTGACAGATAATCTTTTACCTTTTCCCATACATAGATGGCGATGGTATGTGCATTTGGTGATTTGTATTCCGGCAGCTCGATTAGCAATGCATGGTCTGACTTGCTTCCATCGAATTTGGAAAGGATAAATGCACACAGGATTCCGACTGCGATTCCGATCAAATACATCGAATAACATACGAGCATAGCGTGCTTCGCAAAAAACATATCAGAAAATAATACGTAAATTGGCAGTTTAGCGCTACATGACATAAATGGCGTGATCAGTATGGTCTTCAACCTGTCTTTGCGGTGTTCTAGTGCACGGGATGCCATAATGGCAGGTACGGAACAGCCAAATCCGAGTAACAAAGGAATAAAAGCGCGTCCCGATAGTCCCAGCCTGTTCATGATATCGTCCATGACAAAGGCAACACGTGACATGTAACCGCTGTCTTCCAAAAAGGCAAGTGCCAGGAAGAGAATGAAAATATTCGGCAGGAATGTAAGAATTCCGCCAACACCAGAGATAATTCCATCCACGATCAAAGAAATCAGCATTTCATTCGTGTGCACAGCGGTTAAAGATTGTGTTACCAGAGCAGAAAAATTCTCAAGTCCGATTTCAAAATAGCCTTTCAGCCAATCGCCAACCGCAAAAGTAAGGAAGAAGACGAATGCCATGATTCCAAGAAAAATCGGAAGCCCAAGGTATTTGTGTGTGAGCAGACGGTCGATCCGGTCTGTTCTTGCAGCTTTTGACGCTTTATTTACTAATGTTTCTGAGATGATTTCGTCAATGAAATCGTATTTCTGATTAATGATTTCTTTTTCATAACTATGGTCAATAATGGAAGAGAAGTCCATTTTGTGATGTTCCATAACCTCACTGTCATTTTCCAAAAGTTTGATTGCATGCCATCTTGGATGTACAAGATTTGGCCATTTACTCTGCAGCATGTCGATGAGCATATCGATTTTATCTTCAATTTCATCATCGTAAACCATAGCGTATTCATCGTGATGCTTATGTACATGCGTGGAAGTCTGTTCTTTCGCATCGTGATGATGAATCAGTGGGCTTTGCTTTATCGTGTCCGCATGATGAGCAACCGCATGCATCAAGATGGAAAGACCCGATTTCTTTCTTGCCGAAACCGGGATGGCAGGGATACCAAGCATTTCCGGAAGACGATGAAGATCAATTTCCATTCCGCGCTCTTCTACAATATCCATCATGTTTAAGGCGAGTATGACTGGCTTTCCAAGTTCGACAAGCTGTAAGGTCAGATAGAGGTTGCGCTCCAGCGAAGAAGCATCAACGACATTCACGATGACATCTACTTCATCACTCAAGATACAATTTCTTGATACCGTCTCTTCCATTGTATAGGAGGTGAGGCTGTAGATGCCGGGAAGATCGATCAGTTTGAAATCGCATCCTTCATAGGAAGTTTTTCCTTCCTTTTTTTCAACGGTCACTCCCGGCCAGTTGGCAACTTTTAAGTTTGCTCCGGTAAAGGCGTTGAATAATGTTGTTTTTCCGCAGTTTGGGTTACCGATAAAGCCAACAGAAATTGATTTACTCATGATGCACCTCCTCGACTTGAATGTGATCTGCGATACGCTTGCCAATAGCAAATCTTGTTCCGCGGAATTTTACGGTCATAGAACCTCGTTTATCATTATTCAGTATAGTAATGTGAGAACCCTCTGTAAGACCCAATGCTTCCAGACGGCGTTCCAGCGTCAGTTCTATATGGATGGAACACACTTTGTAGGTATGGCCATTACGACCTTCTTTTAAGTTCATATACAAATATCCTTTCTAGCATAATTTTCAGCAAGTTATATAAGACTAACTCAGTATAACAGATTCGGCCGCATACGTCAATCATTTCAAATCAGACTTAAAAAAGATATCAAAAGGTTTAAAATAAGATTTTTCTTTATTAAATTTTAAGAATTTCCAAATCAGTATTTAAAGATTATCTGTTATTATAAGTACAGTAAAACGACAGATGGAGGAAAACAGATGGAATATACAGTGGCAAAAGCAAAATGGCGGATGATGATAAATGTTTTGACAGTCATCAGCATGATAGCGATTATAGGATTTTGTATCTATGGATGGCAGATGGGACTTTTTACCGATAAAACAAAATTGGAAGCGATGATACATAGTACCGGCTTGTTTGGTCCGCTTTTGTTTGTTATCATACAGATTATACAAGTTGTGATTCCAATCATTCCGGGAGGAGTCTCGTGTGCAGCAGGTGTTATCTTTTTTGGACCATGGTACGGACTTTTATATAATTATATTGGGATTGTAATTGGTTCTATGATTAATTTCTTTTTAGCAAGGCAGTATGGACAGACATTTGTGAAATACTTTGTGAAAGAAGAGACTTACGAAAAATATGTCGGGTGGCTTGAGAAAGGGAAAAAATTTGACAAGTTTTTTGCACTTGCTATTTTCTTTCCATGTGCACCAGATGATTTTCTTTGTATGCTGGCAGGGCTTACCAAGATGACATGGAAAAAATTCACGACAATTATTGTGTTTGGGAAACCGGCATCGATTGCATTATATAGTTTAGCGCTTGTTTATGCCGGAAGTTTTATTGGGAAACTGATTGCCTAGATTTGAATGGCGGATTGATTAGACGAGAGGAGAAGGGGAACATGAGAATACTTATAACGACAGACTTATATATACCAACGATCAATGGAGTAGTAACTTCTGTATTGAATCTGGAAAAAGAATTAAAGGAACAAGGACATGAGGTGAAAGTACTGACGGTTTCGGATGAATTCAAAGCAAAAACAGATGGCATACATTATTATATGAAATCCATTCCATCCGGAATTTATCCGGAAGTACGTATCCCGTTTGCAAATGTGGATACTTATGTGAATGAACTGATTGCATGGCATCCGGATATAGTACATAGCCAATGTGAGTTTTTTAGTTTTTATTATGCGAAGAAGATTGCAAAAGCAACAGGAGCGGCGTTGGTGCACACATATCATACATTGTATGAACAATATACAGAGTATATTCCGCTTGGAAAAGTGATAGAAAGAAATGTACTGGAAACGTGGATCAGAAGAAGGCTGCGAAATGTGGAGTGTATCATTGCTCCCACACGAAAAGTGGAACGTACGTTACGTGGATATGGGATATGGGGCGATATCAATGTGATTCCGACCGGAATTCGATTGGATAAATTCAAAGAACAGGTATCGGAAGAAAAACTTGTGGCTTGCAGGGCGGCGCTTGGAATTTCAGCAGAAAAGAAAATTCTGCTCTCCCTTGGCAGGCTTGGATTCGAGAAAAATACGGCAGAACTTCTGCAAGGTTTTGCAAAGCTTCTGGAAAAGAGAAGCGATCTTGTGTTTTTGATCGTAGGGGATGGACCTGCACGCCAGAAGTTGGAAGAAAAAACCAGAGAGCTTGGTATTGAGGAACAAGTAAAGTTTGCAGGAATGGTCAAACCGGAAGAAGTCGGCATGTATTACCAGATGGGAGATGTATTTGTATGTGCTTCCACCAGTGAGACGCAAGGGCTTACTTATATCGAGGCATTGGCTAACGGGTTACCGCTTGTATGCAGGAAAGATGAATGTTTAAATGGTGTGCTTCAGGCAGGCGAAAACGGATATGCATACGAAACAATGGAAGAATTTGCAGGTTATATAGAAGCAGTATTGCAGGTGCAAAAAGAAATGAGGATACAAAAGAGCAGAGCATCCGCATATCCTTTTAGTACGGAAGTGTTTGGGAAAAATGTGGAGAATGTGTACCGGAAGATACAAAGAAGGGGAGTGTTCGAGGAAGATGAAAGTATTACTATATGCGAAAAACAAAGATACGGTGTTAAAAAGCGGAGTTGGACGAGCCATGGCTATGCAAGAAGAATTTCTTGAAAAAAGAGGTGTGCAGATTACAGACGACCCCAAAGAAGATTATGATGTCGTGCATTTGAATACCATCTTCTTAAGTGATTATTTGATGGCAAAAAAAGCAAAACATCAAGGTAAGAAAGTCATTTATCATGCACATTCCACGGAAGAAGATTTTCGCAATTCTTTTATCGGATCGAATCTTATCGCTCCATTCTTTAAAATGTGGATCAAGAAATGTTATAAGACGGGAGATTTGATTTTAACACCTACCAATTATTCTAAATTTTTGCTGGAAAGATATCATATTGAGAATCCGGTGCAGGTTATTTCCAATGGTGTTGATACACAGGAGTTTCGAAGAAGAGAAGAAGAGCGAGAGTGGTTTCGGGAAAAATACGGCTATCAGAAAAGTGATAAAATCATCATGTCGGTGGGATTGTATTTTGAGCGAAAAGGAATCTTGGATTTTGTAGAATTGGCACGGCGAATGCCGCAGTATCAGTTTATCTGGTTTGGGTACACGCCTTCTTATCAGATTCCAAAGAAGGTAAGGGACGTACTTAGAACAGAATTGCCAAACTTAAAATTCCCGGGATACTTACCGAAGGAAGAACTAAGACTTGCGTATGGATGCTGTGATTTATTCTTTTTCCCGTCTTACGAGGAAACGGAAGGGATCGTGGTATTAGAAGCATTAGCGTCAAGTATTCCTGTTCTTTTAAGAGATATTCCGGTGTATGAAGATTGGCTTGTAGAAAAGCAGGATGTATATAAGGGAAAAGATAATGCGGATTTTGCAATGCGTATCCATCAGATCATGGAGGGGCAGATTCCAAGGCTTACGAATGCAGGATTAAAAAAAGCGAAGGAACGTGACGTGAGAAAGCAGGCGGCGCTTTTGCAAAAACTATATCAGACAGTCTATGCGGGGATGTGAAAGCATCCCTTTTTGCTTGCGTTTTGTAGTAGTTATATGGTAGAATAGCACACAGAAAGTAGCAGTGAAAGACTGTTTAAAAAGATAAAGGAGGGATCGTCTATGGGAATGACGATGACACAGAAAATTCTTGCGGCACATGCAGGAATGGAATCTGTTACGGCGGGACAGCTTATTGAGGCAAAATTAGATGTGGTCATGGCAAATGATATTACAGGACCGATGGCTGTGCCGGTATTTTATCAGATGGCAGACAAGGTGTTTGACAGTGAGAAGGTAGTTTTGGTGCCGGATCATTTCACGCCGAACAAAGACATTAAATCGGCAGAGAACTCTAAATCCATCCGTGAATTTGCCAAGAAGCAAGGACTGAAGCATTATTTTGAGATTGGCCGTATGGGAATCGAACATGCAATTTTACCGGAAGCAGGTATTACTGTAGCCGGGGAATGCATCATCGGAGCGGATTCACATACTTGTACATATGGAGCGCTCGGCGCATTTTCTACAGGAGTTGGTACAACAGATATTGCGACAGGTATGGCTACAGGAGAGCTGTGGTTTAAGGTGCCAAGTGCGATTAAGTTTGTGCTGAACGGAAAACCGTCTGCTTTTGTAAGCGGAAAGGATATTATCCTTCATATTATCGGTAAGATCGGCGTAGATGGCGCATTATACAAATCAATGGAATTTATGGGAGACGGTATTGCCAATCTTTCTATGGATGACCGTTTTACGATGGCGAACATGGCGATCGAAGCAGGTGCAAAGAACGGTATCTTCATGGTAGATGAAATTGCAGAAAACTATATCAAAGAACATTCAGATAAAGAATATCATATTTATACAGCAGATGAAGATGCTGCGTATGATGAAGTGGTTGAGATCAATCTGGCAGAGGTAAGACCGACGGTGGCATTTCCGCATCTTCCGGGGAACGCGAAGACGATTGATGAGATCGAGGCGATGGAGCCAATTAAGATCGATCAGGTCGTTATCGGTTCTTGTACAAACGGAAGAATGGAAGACATGCGTAAAGCAGCGAATATATTAAAAGGACATACGGTTCATCCGGATGTAAGAGTGATCGTACTTCCGGCAACACAAAAGATTTATAAGCAGTGTATTAAAGAAGGATTGGTAGACATCTTTATTGATTCGGGATGCGCATTCTCTACACCGAGCTGCGGACCTTGCATGGGCGGTCATATGGGCGTCATGGCAGCGGGAGAAAAATGTGTCTCTACAACGAATCGTAATTTTGTCGGCAGAATGGGACATGTAGATTCCCTGATTTATCTTGCCTCTCCAGAAGTGGCGGCGGCAAGTGCGATTGCAGGATGCATCGCAAATCCGGAGAAAGTAGGTGACAGATAATGAGAGCGCTTGGAAAAGTATTCAAATACGGAGATAATGTAGATACAGACGTTATTATTCCGGCAAGATATCTAAATTCATTCGATGCAAAAGAGTTGGCAAGTCATGCTATGGTAGATATTGATCCTGAATTCGCAGGAAAGGTACAGCCGGGGGATTTGATCGTGGCGAATAAGAACTTTGGATGCGGTTCATCAAGAGAGCATGCTCCGCTTTGCTTAAAAGCGGCAGGAGTAAGCTGTGTGATCGCAGAGACATTTGCGAGGATTTTTTACCGCAATGCAATCAATATCGGATTGCCGATCATCGAATGCCCGGAAGCAGCAAAAGGAATCGAAGCGGGCGATGAAGTAGAAGTGGATTTTGATACAGGAAAAATCTATAACAAGACTAAAGGAACAGAATTCATGGGACAGCCGTTCCCGGAATTCATGCAGAAAATTATCAAGGCAGAAGGTCTTGTAAACTATACAAATAGTAAAAGAAAATAAGAATGATACGAAAAGGGGCAGTCATCCTGCCCTTTTGCGGTTTTGGAGGAGAATATGGGAAAAGCGAATGAGAAAGGGAGGGCGGCTGCACTGTTACCAATCGGCGTGTTTCTTCTGATCTTTTTAGGCTCTGGTGTGATTACCGGAGATTTTTATGCAATGCCTGCAATCGTAGGGTTTTTGATTGCGTTATTTGTGGCATGTATGCAGAATCGCAAACTTGATTTTAATGAAAAAATCAAAGTGATTGCGAAAGGTGTAGGGGATGAGAACATTATTACAATGTGTCTGATATTTCTTTGTGCGGGTGGATTTTCCGGAGCGGTGTCGGCAGCGGGCGGAGTAGAGAGTACGGTTAATTTTGGGTTATCGATTCTTCCGTCACAGGTGGTAGTTGTGGGATTGTTCGTGATCGGATGCTTTATCTCGATCTCTATGGGAACATCCATGGGCACGATCGCAGCATTAGCGCCGATTGCGGTAGGCATCAGTGAGAAGACAGGCTATGGTCTTGCAATCTGTATCGGTGCAGTTGTATGTGGTGCGATGTTTGGGGATAATTTATCCATGATTTCCGATACTACGATTGCTGCAGTTAAGACACAAGGATGTGAGATGAAAGATAAGTTTAAGGCAAACTTTTTCATCGTATTGCCGGCAGCAATCATTACGATCATTATATTTTTTGTGATCACAAGACAGTGGAATGTAAATCTGGATTCGGATATGTCTTATAATCTTTGGAAGGTGCTTCCATATCTCCTTGTTCTTGCAGGAGCACTGATTGGAGTAAATGTATTCTTGGTGCTTGTCGGCGGAATTGTGGTGTCTTTGATCGTAGGTGTTGCGACGCAGAGTATCGCGCTTGGCGAAATCTTTAAAGTAGTCGGCGACGGCGTGACAGGCATGTATGACATTACAGTAATTTCCATTGTGGTGGCATGCATTGTATCTTTGGTTAAGGAGTTTGGAGGAATTCAGTTCATTCTTAATCTGATCAAATCCAAGATAAAAGGAAGCAAAGGCGGAGAGCTTGGCATTGCAGGACTTGCCTTACTGGTAGATATATGTACGGCGAACAATACGGTGGCGATTGTTATGGCAGGACCGATTGCCAAAGAAATCAGTGAGGAATTTGATGTGGATCCGAGACGTTCGGCATCTTTGCTCGATATTTATGCGTCAGTAGGTCAGGGAATCATCCCATATGGAGCACAGCTTTTATCTGCTGCGAGCCTTACCGGACTTACTCCGTTTGCGATCATCCCGTATTTGTTTTATCCGATTTTGATGGCAATAAGCGCATTTTGTTTTATCATTTTCAGAAAAAGAAATTAAAAATAGAAAGAAGGTACAGTTATGGAACTAATGTATAAAAGTACAAGAAATGAAACTCAGACAGTAACGGCTTCGGAGGCGATCCTTAAGGGATTATCTGATGACGGCGGACTTTTTGTGCCGGTGGAATTTCCAAAACTTCAAAGACCTCTGTCTGAAATTGCAAAGATGAGTTACCAGGAAACGGCTTACGAGGTAATGAAAGAATTCCTGACGGATTTTACAGAGGAAGAGTTAAAGAACTGTATCAATCGGGCATATGATGCAAAATTTGATACAGAAGAGATTGCTCCGCTTGTGAAGGCAGATGGAGCATATTATCTGGAGCTGTTCCATGGAGCAACGATTGCATTTAAAGATATGGCATTATCTATCCTGCCGCATCTTCTTACAACGTCTGCAAAGAAGAATCATGTGGAAAATGAGATTGTAATTCTGACCGCAACGTCCGGAGATACCGGAAAGGCAGCGTTATCCGGATTTGCAGATGTGGAAGGTACAAGAATCATTGTGTTTTATCCAAAAGATGGCGTCAGCGAGGTGCAAAAGCTTCAGATGGTGACACAAAAGGGAAATAATACGTCAGTTGTAGCGATCCATGGGAATTTTGATGACGCGCAAAATGGCGTGAAAGAAATATTCGGGGATAAGGAATTGGAAGCGGAGCTAAAGGAAGCCGGATTCCAGTTTTCTTCCGCAAACTCTATTAATATTGGCCGTCTTGTTCCACAGATCGTGTATTATGTCTATGCATATGCAAAATTGTTGCAGAATGAAGAGATCGCAGACGGTGAGGAGATCAATGTAGTTGTTCCAACGGGGAACTTTGGAAATATTCTTGCAGCATATTTTGCAAAGCAGATGGGTGTGCCGATCCATAAATTAATCTGTGCTTCGAATGACAACAAAGTATTATATGATTTCTTCCAGACGGGTACTTATGATAAGAACAGAGAATTTATTCTTACGACCTCTCCATCCATGGATATTCTTATTTCCAGCAATCTGGAGAGATTGATTTACCTGATCGCGGGAGCAGACGCTGCAAAAAATGTAGAGTTTATGAATGACTTAAAGACAAACGGCGTATATAAGATCAGTGAAGGAATGAAAGAAGCACTTGGTGATTTCGCAGCAGGATATGCGTCCGAAGCGCAGGTGAATGAGAGAATCCGCAGTCTTTATGAAGAGACCGGATATGTGATCGACACACATACGGCGGTGGCTTCTTATGTATATGAACAGTATAAAGAAGAAACCAAGGATGAGAGAAAAACGGTAATTGCATCTACGGCAAGTCCATATAAATTCATGAAGAGCGTCATGTGTGCGATCGATGAGTCTTTCAAAGAAAAAGGAGAACTTTCTATGGTGGAAGATTTATCTAAGACTGCAAAGGTAGAGGTACCAACGGCAGTCAAAGAAGTTCTGGATGCAAAGATTCTTCATACGAAAGAATGTGATGCAGATAAAATGAAAGCAACGGTAAAAGAAATTCTGGGAGTAAACTAAACCATGTTGGAAAATGAAAAGTTGATGGAGCGGGCAGTAGAGGCAAGAGAATATTCTTATAGTCCGTATTCCGGCTTTCGGGTAGGAGCGGCGCTTTTGTGCGAGGACGGTTTGGTGTATACGGGATGCAATATTGAAAATTCCGCGTATGGACCGACAAACTGTGCGGAGCGCACAGCGTTTTTCAAAGCAATCTCGGAAGGTAAGCGTAAGTTTAAAAAGATAGCGATTGCAGGAGGGAAAGAGGAGTTGATTTCCTGTTATCCATGTGGCGTATGCAGGCAGGTTATGGCTGAATTCTGCGATCTGAATGAGTTTGAAATTATCTGCGGAACGTCTCGGAGCGGGCTTGAAATATACAAATTAAAAGAACTTTTACCCAAGGCTTTCGCAAATGAAAATCAATAGAAAATTCATAAGAGATTTCAATAGTGATTTTTTTAACAAGCAAATTGCAAAAAAGTGGGGAAAACTTTGAAAATCCCTTTAAAAACAGATGAAAAACAACCAAAAATGCAGGAGGGAAATCGAAATCCTGCATTTTTGTTATGTTTTACACATATTTTATGAAATTTTTAGAAATAAATGAATTGAAAGCGGGAAAAACTTTCAGTAAAAGTGTTGACTTTGCGAAGTAATTATGTATAATTATGGTAGGAAAGTTGGAACTTATCCTATTACTATTTACTATCAAATTACTATTTTAGGAAAGAGGTAAGAATAAGATGGCAAAAATTGATTTAAGCAAGTATGGTATTACCGGAACTACCGAAATTGTGTACAATCCTTCATACGAAGTATTATTCGAAGAAGAGACAAAACCGGAATTAGAAGGATTTGAAAAAGGTCAGGAAAGTGAACTTGGAGCAGTTAACGTAATGACCGGTATCTATACAGGACGTTCACCTAAAGATAAGTTCATCGTAATGGACGAGAATTCAAAAGATACAGTATGGTGGACAACAGACGAATATAAGAACGACAACCATCCAGCATCTCAGGAAGCATGGGACGCATGTAAGAAAATCGCATTAGACGAACTTTCTAACAAAAGACTTTTCGTAGTAGATGCATTCTGCGGTACAAATGCAGATACACGTATGGCTATCCGTTTCATCGTGGAAGTTGCATGGCAGGCACATTTCGTTAAGAATATGTTCATTCAGCCAACAGCAGAAGAACTTGAGAACTTCGAACCAGACTTTGTTGTATACAATGCATCCAAAGCAAAAATTGAAAACTACAAAGAATTAGGTCTTAACTCTGAGACAACATCTATGTTTAACATTACAAGCCGCGAGCAGGTTATCATCAACACATGGTACGGCGGAGAAATGAAAAAAGGTATGTTCTCTATGATGAACTACTACTTACCATTAAAAGGAATTGCTTCTATGCACTGTTCAGCAAATACAGATATGAACGGCGAGAATACAGCAATCTTCTTCGGACTTTCCGGAACAGGTAAGACAACATTATCTACAGACCCGAAACGTCTTCTGATCGGTGATGACGAACACGGCTGGGATGACAACGGCGTATTCAACTTTGAAGGCGGATGCTATGCAAAAGTTATCAACCTTGATAAAGAGTCTGAGCCAGACATCTACAATGCGATCAAACGTAACGCTCTTCTTGAGAACGTAACATTAGATGCAGAAGGTAAGATTGACTTTAATGATAAGAGTGTAACAGAGAATACACGTGTATCTTACCCAATCGATCATATTGAAAAAATCGTACGTCCGGTATCTGCAGCTCCGGCAGCTAAGAACGTAATCTTCTTATCCGCAGATGCATTCGGAGTACTTCCTCCGGTATCTGTTCTTACACCAGAGCAGACACAGTACTACTTCTTATCTGGATTTACAGCAAAACTTGCTGGTACAGAACGTGGTATTACAGAGCCTACACCAACATTCTCTGCATGCTTCGGACAGGCATTCCTTGAACTGCATCCAACAAAATATGCAGAAGAGCTTGTTAAGAGAATGGAAATGAGCGGTGCAAAAGCATACTTGGTAAATACAGGATGGAACGGAACAGGAAAACGTATCTCCATCAAAGATACTCGTGGTATCATCGATGCAATCCTTAACGGAGATATCTTAAATGCACCTACAAAGAAGATTCCATACTTCAACTTCGAAGTACCGACAGAACTTCCAGGTGTAGATCCAGCAATCCTTGATCCTCGCGACACTTATGCAGATGCTGCACAGTGGGAAGAAAAAGCAAAAGACTTAGCAGGAAGATTCATTAAGAACTTCGCTAAATACGAAGGAAATGAAGCTGGTAAAGCTTTAGTAACTGCTGGTCCTCAGATGTAAGAAAAACCAAATAATGTTATTTGAATTTTGCCGGGGTGCGTTTATCGCATCCCGGTTTTTTGTCTTATAGGAAAGACCTTGCCACGCTAAAGCGTGAAAGTATCTTTCCTATAAGACAAAAAATAATATGCGCACTCGCACAAGAGGTAAAATATTGCTTCGCAATTGTGCTCGGCGCAGCAAAGTGTCCAAGCCCCTCATGAGTGAGGGGGTAGGGGAGCTGAAGTGGGCTTGCCCACTTTGTTCTCATATAGGAAATACCTTGCCACTTTGTTCGTTTATAGGAAGTCTTTCTTGCTATAAGCATCTGATCATACAATTAAGGAAAAAATAAGTAATTTTTGTCATTACTTTTTTATATAGAATGAGAAGTATGTTATCATAAATAATAAGAAGAATATCATGGGATGTATAAATAAAGGAGAGAGGGAAATGCCAAAATATGTAAAAGCAGCAGTAGCAATTATGGATGAGGTGAAGAAAGCTGTCATCGGAAAAGACGATTGTGTAAAAAAGATCATGGCAGCGATTCTTGCAGGCGGACATATCTTGATTGAGGATATTCCTGGTGTGGGAAAGACAACCTTGGCAGTTGCATTTTCAAGAAGCATGGGACTTGCACAGAACAGAATCCAGTTTACACCAGATGTGCTTCCGGCAGATATTACCGGATTTTCCATGTATGATAAACAGAAAAAAGAATTTTATTATCAGCCGGGGGCAGTCATGTGTAATATGCTCCTTGCGGATGAAATTAACAGGACGTCTCCGAAGACGCAGTCGGCGCTTTTGGAGGTGATGGAAGAGGGAACGGTGACGATCGACAAGGTTACAAGAAAAGTGCCGGAGCCATTTATCGTAATCGCCACGGAGAATCCGATTGGTTCCTCCGGAACACAGATGCTTCCGGAGTCGCAGCTGGACCGTTTTGCGATTTGTATTTCTATTGGCTATCCATCGATGGAGCAGGAGATAGAGATCGTAAAAGGAAATCAATCAGGGAATCTTGTAGGTCAGATACAATCATTGATCAAAGCCGAAGAATTGTTGGTCTTGCAAAGAGAAGTAGAAGAAGTGTATATTCACGATGCAATTTATCGCTATATTGGCGAGTTGGTGACGCAGACCAGGAATCATCCGATGATCGAGATGGGAATCAGTCCAAGAGGAATGATCGCGCTTGCGAAGATGGCAAAAGCGATTTCCTATCTGAATGGAAGAGGATATTGTATGCCGTCTGATGTAAAAGAAATCTTTGCCTGTGTGTCAAGACATCGCATCCAGCTTAATTCCAAGGCAAGGATCAATCATTTAAAAGTGACGGATATTATCGAAGAGATTATGAAGAAAGTGCAGGAACCGTCGCCGAAACGCGAACCAGGGGCAGGACAGAGCAAAATATGAAAAAATGGATTTATATATTGATCTTGGGACTAAGTGTTTATCTGAGCGTCATGTATCAATGGGATTTGGGAATACAGGTGTTAGCGGCGGAAATCTGTCTTGTTCCGATTTGTATCGGAGAGATTTTGCTGATACACAAAAAAGTAAGCGTGCAGATGAATTGCAGAAGAGACTTGCTGGAACAAGAGGAAGATGGAGAAATCGAAGTCGTTCTTACAAATAAATCACCATTGGGGATTGCTGTCAGGGTGATGTTTGTCTGTGAATATATGGCAGGAGGAAAGAAACAGAAAATAACTCAGAAGGCATGGCTGGAGCCTAAAAAAGAGACAATGCTCTCCTGGCATTTTGTTCCGGAGGATTGCGGAGAGGTGAAACTTGGGATAGAGAAGATTACAAGTTATGACTTTATGGGATTGTTTTCGCTTTCCAGAAAGAGAAAAGAGCAGGCGTATGTAATTGTTATGCCAAAACCATATCCGGTTAATTTGTGTGTGACGAATCGGACAAGGTGGTTTCCGGTGGATGGGGAGTCCTATGAGAAGGATAGAAAAGGTGAGGATGCATCGGAAATCTATGATGTGAGGGAGTACCGGGCAGGTGACCGTATGCAGAAAGTGCACTGGAAATTAAGTGCGAGAGAAGATACGATCTACATCAAAGAATTCAGCTATCCGCTTGGAGCGGCAGCGGTATTTTTACTGGAAGAAGATAAGAAAAAATCCAGGCTGATACCGGAATTTTTGGAGACCGTGATATCGATATCCATGGCATTGCAGGCGGAGGCGTGTCCGCATTATATTGCATGGAAGAAAAAGGAAGAAGACAGTATCACACGGATTCTGATTCGTAAAGAAGAGGATCTGTATGAAGCGATCGGGGAACTTTTGAAGTTTAAGTCGGATTGTCTGGAAGCGGATATGGAAGAACGTTATCGCTATACATATAAGAATGATACTTATGCGGCGCTTCTGAAACTGGATACGGGGATGAATTTTAGAGCGAATCAGGAAGAGACGATTCCGATCATGCATCAGGGAATCAAAGAATTTTTTGTAAACCAAGAGATTGTGGTATAAAGAGTTATAAGGGGAAAGACTTTATATGAAAGAAATCATATATAAAATCATGTCAGGAATCTATATCATGCTGGGAGTGACAGGGATGCTGCTCTCTTTTACGCATGCTTTTGAGATTCATTATATGGAAAGAACCGTATATGGCGCGCTTGTAATCGTATGTATTCTGACGGTAGGCGTTTTTGGGAGAAAAAAGCGTACGGATAAATGGATTGTCTGGGGAAGTCTGTTTGTGGGTGCCGCCGCTATGTGGATGCTTGACAAAGAGAGCTTTATAAGCAGCCGTGATTATGTAGGGAACCGTATTTTATCGGAACTTAGACAGCAGTTAGGAAACGGGCATAGTATCAAGTTCCATATCGGAGCACGTAATGGGGAGGATGCACTGATCTGGATTTTTGCGGTTTTAACGGCAGTGATTGCATGGGAAGTGATGAGGGAGAAACATTTGTGGCTCACAGGGGCTTTACTTGGGATTGGCTTTTTGATTCCGTTTATTATCCGTAAAGAACCAAAGAACAGCGAAGTATTTTTGATCCTGATTGCTATACTGGGATTGTTATCCATGAAGGCGGCAGGAAGGAGGGCTCTTGGTATACCGGGGGTGCTGGCCGCAATAACGGCATTTTCCATTGGTGCTGTGTGCTTAGCGCCCACATTACAGCCCGTGTTCCAGGAAGCAAGACAGGCGAAAGAAAATCCATGGTCCGCCTGGAGTGAGAAGATGGGCGATTGGTTTCAGGAAAAAAGCGCTTCCGGAGGGATAGATAATGGCAAAATCGGAGATTATGATAAACTTATTCTTGGAGATGAAGAACAGTTAATTGTGAGCACAGATGAAAAACCATCCGAGATACTTTATCTGCAGGGATTTATCGGGACTTCATATGCGAATAATGAATGGAAAACGGCTCGGACAGACGCATTTAAAAAGTGGAGCAGACAGAATCATACCGATGCCACAGAGATACGCAATTTACCATTTCAAGAGTTCCGAAAGAGAGGAGAGCTCTTAAAGATAGAGAATACGGGGGCGAATAAGAAGTACCGTTATATGCCGTATTTGGCCTATTATGATGAAACGATTTCCTTGGAAGCAGATACTTATGCAAAAGGGGGATGGGAAAAAGAATATAAGGTTTCATATGGAATTATGGAGAATTTCTCCGGGCAACTTGAAATACAAAATGAACTGGAAGAGGCTTACTATGAATTTGTCCAAAAAGAGTACCTGGATGTACCTGAAAATATTGAGGATGCGTTCGTAGAGATTATGGAAGGGATGATTGGCTGGAACTTTGATACGATTGTAGATAATATAATAGAATTGCTTAAGGAGAATGCGACTTATAGTTTGAAGCCAGGGGCGACGCCTTTGGGAAAAGACGCGGTGGAATATTTTTATTTCGAAAATAAAAAGGGATATTGTGAACATTTCGCATCAGCGGCTACTCTGCTGCTTCGGATGAAAGGGATACCGGCGCGGTTTGTGGCGGGATATAAGGTAGGACCTGCTCAATTTAAAAACAGTACTGCGAATGGATATGAGGCGGTTGTTACCGGAAAGGATGCGCATGCATGGGCAGAGGCTTATGTAAAAGGGATTGGCTGGCTTCCAGTAGAAACAACACCAGGATATGGAGACGTTAGCCGGTGGGATGGTCAACAGATGTTTGAAGATAGACAAAAGGAGATAGAAGAACAAAGAGAAGCGAAAGAGGACCAGGAAGAGAAAATTAAGAAAGAAGAAAAGGAACCGGAAAAGGAGCCGGTAAAAGAACCAGTAAAAGAAGCGGAAGACGAGCCTGCAAGAACAGAAGGCGTAACTAATCTATACGCAAAAGAGAAAATGAAGGTCCTGTATGCAGTCTTTGGTATTTTAATGGCATTTGCAGTTAGCTGTACGGGTATCGTATGTGCAAAAAGATATCGGTTTGCTCAAAAGAGAAAAAGGGAAGAGAAAGAAAACAATACGATTCGCACCAGACGATTGTTTTATCGGATTTTTGAAATGTTGACGGCGATGAAGCTTGTTAAGAAAGAAACCGAGCTGGATGATGTATTTATAAAGCAGGTTTGCGATGGATGCGCCGCAAAGCATACTGATATGGCGAAACTTCTGGAAATTGTTTACAAAGCGAATTTCGGGAATGAAATGGTGACAGATAAGGAATACTACCTGTGTAGAAAAATAGAAAAAACCATCAAAAAAGCGTTTATTGCAAAGATTCCGTTCTGGAAAAAATTGTGGTGGAAATACTGGAAGGGAATCTTATGATAATGGTTGAAAAAGAAGACAGAATGCATTATAATAGGTTTAGAAAAACCTGGGATGTTCGATACTTCTGTTATTTTGAACCTACAATACTTTAAACGGGATGCTTATATCTCTGTAATATGTCATGCCTCCGTTAGCATGTGGAAGACAGAAAAACAGATGCGGCTGCCCACCTAGCATAAGCTAGGAGTCAAAATACAGAAACCGGCATTTTGGGGGATTTACTAAAGATAGACGGCATAACTTCGGTTATGCCGTTTTTTCATGATATAGGAAAGTTCTCACTTTCCTATATCATAAAACGCTCCGGGAGGATACGCACTCGCGTGAGCAGAAGCAGTCAGCAAAAGCTGACCACGCTCGGCGCGCAAAGCGTGCAAGCCCCTCATGAATGAGGGGATGGGGGAGTTGAAATGGGCTTGCCCACTTTATTATGATATAGGAAAGCTTGTACTTTCCTATGCGACCGCCGCAGGCGCAAGAATGTGCGAAGCACATTCTTTGCTCTATTAGGAAACTTTGTTTTTATTAATAGCAAAACAAGAGTGGCTGTGGTATACTGGAACTCAAGGATCTGAAGAACTGCTATAATTAGTAAAAAGATAGAAGGGGTTTGAATATGAGAGTCGGAATGGGATATGATGTCCATAAATTAGTAGAGGGAAGAGAGTTGATTTTAGGCGGAGTGAATATTCCGTATGAAAGAGGTTTGCTTGGACATTCCGATGCGGATGTACTGCTTCATGCGATCATGGATGCACTGCTGGGAGCGGCGGCGCTTGGTGATATCGGAAAACATTTTCCTGATACAGATCAAAAGTACAAAGGAATTTCCAGTATTAAACTTTTACAACATGTCGGAAAGTTGTTAGATGAACACTTATATATTATAGAAAATATAGATGCGACGATTATAGCTCAGCAGCCTAAAATGCGCCCTTATATTGAGAAGATGCAAGAGAATATTGCAAAAGCACTCAATTTGGAGGTGGATCAGGTTAATGTCAAGGCGACAACGGAAGAAGGACTTGGATTTACCGGAACAGGAGAGGGGATTTCTTCTCAGGCAATCTGTGCGATTGAAAAATTGACTAACTTAGGAAGCTATGACGTGGTGGCAGGAAATGATTGTGCACATTGCAAAGGATGCAGAAAATAAGCAGTAAAGGATGCCGGGGTGAGCATGAATATTCGGAAATTAGAGCAATCGGAACATGGAAAAACAAGAATCTTGTGGGAAGAAATATTTTTCGAAGATACAAAAGAGTTTCTTGATTATTATTATTCGGTTAAGATAAGAGAAAATAGAATCTATGTGGCAGAGGATGAAGATGGAATACATGCAATGCTGCATTTAAACCCATATACGATCATGGTGAATGGAAGAGAATGTAAAAGTAATTATATTGTAGCGGTTGCGACGCAGGAAAAATACCGGCACCAAGGATTGATGTCACGCTTGCTTCAGATTGCTTTAAAGGAAATGTATGAAGAGCGTATTGCGTTTACTTTTTTGATGCCGGCGGCAGAAGCAATCTACAGGCCGTTTGATTTCAGGTTCATATATGAGCAAAAAGTAGGATATATAAAGGGAAGCAAAAAGCAGTTAGGAGAGCATATTTTAATAGAAGAAATGCAGGCGAAGGATGCACAAGAGGTTGCAAAGTTTGTACAAGATTATCTGAGAGAGCGATATGGCGTATTTGCAAAAAGGGATGTTTCTTATTACCAAATGGCGCTGGAAGAACAAAAAGCACAAAACGGAGGCATCTGTATACTTCGGGATGGCGGGAAGATAAGGGGCTGCGTATTTTTTGCGAGGGAAGTTGAATGTGAGTTAAGGGAACCTGTCTTTGAAAAAGGATATGAAGCATATCTTGGTGAGATGACAGAGCGAATAGCGAAGGACAGGACGTGCAAAGTACTGGCGTGGGAAAATGAAAGGGCGAAAGAAAAAAGACCGATCATTATGGCACGTATCGTTCATATGGAAGCATTTCTTGAATTGTTTGATATCACAGAGGATTGTGAGCAGGAATTTTATATAGAAGATCCGATATTAGAAGCAAATAACGGTTTCTACAGAATAGAAAAAAGCAAAAAAGTACATGTGGAAAGATGTGCAAAACCTGAAGACGGAAAACGGATAATGAAAGTGGCGGATGCGTTAAGGTTATTTGAAGAAAACGAGAAAGTAAACCGCGTTTTTCTGAATGAAATTGTGTAACAGTTGACAAATATATTTTTTTCACACAAACTATTTTTATTTTTAGGAGGTAATGAGGATGAAATTGTACAATACGTTAACGAAACGAAAAGATGAATTTATTCCATTAGAACAAGGAAAAGTGAGAATGTATGTATGCGGTCCTACCGTATATAACTTTATCCATATAGGAAATGCAAGGCCGATGATCGTCTTTGATACCGTGAGACGTTATTTTGAATATAAGGGTTACGAAGTGAATTTTGTTTCTAATTTTACAGATGTAGACGATAAGATTATAAAGAAAGCCATCGAAGAAGGCGTGTCAGCCAATGAGATCTCAGAAAGATATATTCAAGAATGCAAAAAAGACATGGCGGGGATGAATGTCAAACCTGCGACAACGCATCCAAAGGCGACAGAAGAAATTTGCGGAATGATTGAAATGATTCAGTTGCTGATAGACAAAGGTGTCGCTTATGAAAAAAATGGCACAGTATATTTCCGCACAAGGATGTTTAAAGAATATGGAAAGTTATCACATAAGAATCTGGATGACCTGCAGTCAGGCGGACGTTCTCTTCTTGTGACAGGAGAGGATGAAAAAGAAGATTCTCTTGACTTTGTGCTCTGGAAGCCTAAAAAAGAAGGAGAGCCGGCATGGGAATCTCCATGGTGCGAGGGACGTCCGGGATGGCATATTGAATGTTCTGTGATGTCTAAAAAATATCTAGGCGAACAGATTGATATCCATGCAGGAGGAGAAGATCTTGTATTCCCTCATCATGAAAATGAAATTGCACAAAGCGAGGCGGCGAACGGAAAGGAGTTTGCGAGATATTGGATGCATAATGCATTTTTGAATATTGATAATCATAAGATGTCAAAATCTCTTGGCAATTTCCGTACGGTACGTGAGATCAGTGAGCAGTATGACCTTCAGATATTGAGGTTCTTCATGCTGAGCGCACATTACAGAAGTCCTCTTAATTTTAGTGCGGATCTTATGGAAGCATCTAAGAATGGTTTGGAGCGTATTGTGACGGCAGTTGCCAATCTAAAGCATCTTATGGGAGTTGCTTTGAAAGAAGAAATGTCAGAAGAGGAAAGAGTGTCTCTGGTACAGGCAGGAAAATTTGCCGAAGAGTTTGAGGCGGCCATGGACGATGATTTTAATACTGCAGATGCGATTTCTTCTATATTTGAACTTGTGAAATTTGCCAATACGAATGCAGCAGCAGAAAGTTCCAAAGCGTATCTTTGTGAACTGAAGGCGTTGATCGTGAAACTTTCGGATGTACTTGGCTTGATTGTGGAAAAAGAAGAGGAGATGCTTGATCAGGATATTGAAGCGTTGATTGAAGAACGTCAGGCAGCGAGAAAAGCGAGAGATTTTGCACGGGCAGATGAAATTCGTACAGAGCTTTTGGAGAAGGGAATCATTCTTGAGGATACAAGAGAAGGAGTAAAATGGAAAAGAGCGTAGGATTTGAACTGGAATCCTATATGCGGGAAATATTTCATATGCAAGAGGTGGATGTGGGCAGCTATTCACCTCTTACATTGGCGTATATAGGAGATTGTATATATGATCTGATTATAAAGAGTCTGGTTGTCAGCAAAGGAAACCGACCGGTACAGAAACTTCATCAGGAGACAAGCACTTATGTACAGGCAGCGGCACAGTCTAAGATGATGAGAACCATGCAAAATGCGCTGACTGAGGAAGAACATGCGGTATACAAACGGGGAAGGAATGCCAAGTCGGTATCACCGGCAAAAAATCAGTCTGTGACGGATTACAGAAGAGCGACAGGGTTTGAAGCTGTCATAGGATATTTGTATCTGAAAAAGGAATATAAAAGGATTGTAGATTTGGTAAAAGTCGGATTGGAGAGTCTGGAGGAAAAAACAGATGGAACAGAACATAGTGAATAGTGAGAAAATCGTGATAGAAGGGCGCAATGCGGTGCTGGAGGCATTTCGGTCAGGAAAACCGATTGATAAGGTTTATATTTTGGATGGCTGCCAGGATGGACCGATAAGAACCATCGTAAGAGAAGCAAAAAAGCATGACACGATCCTGAATTTTGTGACGAAGGAAAGATTGGACCAGCTTTCCGAGACAAAGAAGCATCAAGGTGTGATTGCGCATGGCGCGGCATATGAATATTCAAATATAGAAGATATGCTTGCACTGGCAAAGGAAAAAGGGGAAGACCCATTTTTAATATTGCTTGATAACATCGAAGATCCGCATAATCTTGGAGCCATTATCCGTACCGCAAATCTTGCAGGGGCACATGGGGTGATCATTCCCAAAAGAAGGGCAGCAGGGCTTACGGCTACCGTGGCTAAAACGTCGGCGGGGGCGTTGAATTATACACCTGTAGCGAAAGTAACGAATCTTGTCAAGACGATGGAAGAATTAAAAGAAAAAGGACTTTGGTTTGTCTGTGCAGATATGGGTGGAGAGGCGATGTATGATTTGAATTTAACCGGACCGATTGGGATGGTGATCGGTAATGAAGGCGAAGGGGTAGGAAGACTGGTAAAAGAAAAATGTGATTTTACAGCTTCGATTCCGATGAAGGGCGATATAGATTCTTTGAATGCTTCTGTAGCGGCAGGAGTACTCGCCTATGAGATCGTGCGTCAGCGTATGGTGAGGAAATAATGGAATAACAGTGTAAAAAGTGGTGGAAATATGAAACGATATGATCAAATGACAGATGAACAATTGATTGTGGCTTTAAGAAACGGCGAGAGTGAGATCACCGATTACATTATGGAGAAGTATAAACATCTTGTCCGCAAGAGAGCGAAGGCGATGTTTTTGATTGGCGGAGAAAATGATGATCTTATTCAGGAGGGGATGATCGGTCTTTTCAAAGCAGTAAGAGACTATGACATAAAACAGGGAGTTTCTTTTGAGAGTTTTGCCCGGCTTTGCATATCAAGACAGATATATTCGGCGATCGAAGCTTCCAAACGAAAAAAACATATGCCTTTGAACTCCTATATATCTTTGTATGAGGCAGGCGAGACGAATCAGGAAGAAAAGAGCGCGCCACTTATCGAGAGTATTGAACCAATAAAAGAAAACAATCCGGAAACTTTGCTTTTGGATAAGGAATATATGGAATTGATAGAAGCGAGACTGGAAGAAAAATTAAGCGATCTGGAAGGGCGCGTATTGTATTTACATCTTTTGGGAATGGATTATCAGAAAATTGCCAGATTTATAGATAAGAGCCCGAAGGCGGTAGATAATGCATTACAGAGAATAAAAGCAAAAGTACAGGAAATTTTGCAAGAAACAATTGACAACTAGCAGTTAAATATTGTATATTATACACGTTGGCAATCATATAGCCGATGTGCTGCCTTGGCTCAGTAGGTAGAGCGTCGCCTTGGTAAGGCGGAGGTCGGCGGTTCAAGTCCGCTAGGCAGCTTTTTACTCCCGAATAAGGGAGTATTTTACTTTATTTGAAAATAATTAGGAGGTCAGCTTATGGCAACCATGGAGAATGAAATAGTATCAAAGAATTTTATTGAACAGGAGATAGATAAAGATCTGGCAGAGGGCGTATATGACAATGTCTGCACGAGATTTCCGCCGGAGCCAAACGGCTACCTTCATATCGGACATGCCAAGTCCATTCTTTTGAATTATGGATTAGCGCAGAAATATAACGGAACATTTCATATGCGTTTTGATGATACCAATCCTACGAAAGAAAAAATGGAATTCGTAGAGTCTATTAAAGAAGATATTCAGTGGCTTGGAGCAGACTGGGGAGAGCATCTTTACTTTGCGTCTGATTATTTTGACATCATGTATGAGTGTGCTGTAAAACTGATCAAGAAAGGGAAAGCATTCGTGTGCGAATTGAGCGCAGACGAGATTCGCGAATACAGAGGAAGTTTGACAGAGCCGGGGAAAAATAGTCCGTACCGTGAAAGAAGTATAGAAGAGAACCTGGAATTGTTTGAGAAGATGAAAAACGGAGATTTTCCGGATGGAAGTCATGTGCTGCGTGCCAAAATAGATATGGCTTCGCCAAACATGAATATGCGTGACCCGGTCATTTACCGTGTGGCTCATATGAGTCATCATAATACAGGTGATAAATGGTGCATTTATCCGATGTATGATTTTGCTCATCCAATCGAAGATGCAGTGGAGAAAATCACACACTCTATCTGTACGTTGGAGTTTGAAGACCATAGACCACTTTATGACTGGGTAGTAAGAGAGTGTGAATTTGATCATCCGCCAAGACAGATTGAGTTTGCCAAAATGTATCTTACGAATGTAGTTACCGGAAAGCGTTATATTAAAAAATTAGTAGAGGATGGTATTGTAGACGGTTGGGATGATCCAAGACTGGTATCGATTGCAGCGCTTCGCAGAAGAGGATTCACACCAGAGTCCCTTAAGATGTTTGTGGATCTGTGCGGTGTATCCAAGAGCAACAGCTCTGTAGATTATGCAATGCTTGAATACTGTATCCGTGAAGATTTGAAGATGAAAAAGCCACGTATGATGGCAGTCCTTGATCCGATCAAGCTTGTGATTGATAATTACCCGGAAGGGCAAGTGGAATATCTTGATGTGGCAAATAATCTTGAAAATGAAGAATTAGGTTCTCGTAAAGTACCGTTTTGCAGAGAGCTGTATATTGAAAGAGAAGACTTTATGGAAGAGCCGCCGAAGAAATATTTCCGCTTATTCCCAGGTAACGAAGTGCGTCTGATGCATGCATATTTTGTCAAATGCGAAAGCTTTGTAAAAGATGAAGATGGAAATGTGACAGAGATTCATTGTACTTATGATCCGGAGACAAAATGCGGAAGCGGATTTACCGGACGTAAGGTGAAAGGAACAATCCATTGGGTTCCGGCGCCGTATGCTGTAAAAGCAGAAGTGCGTCTCTATGAGAATATCGTAGACGAGGAAAAAGGAGTTTACAATAAAGAAGATGGCTCTTTGAATCTGAATCCAAATTCACTCCAAATTATCAAGGAAGCGTACTTAGAGCCAAGCTTTGAGGAGGCGAAGGCGTATGACAGTTATCAGTTTGTGCGTAACGGATATTACTGTATCGATGCGAAAGACTCCAAACCGGAAGCGCTTGTATTCAATCGCATTGTATCATTGAAGAGTTCTTTTAAATTACCGAAATAGAGATTTAAAACAATCCCTGGCATGAAGAAAACATGCCGGGGATATTTTGTGATATAGGAAAGTTCGTACTTTCCTATATCACAAAACGCTCAGCGGAAGTTTTTTAGTATGCTCCATAGCTTGAGAAAGGCAGAAGTTTGTGCTAAACTTGTGTAGCATAAAGGATGTGAAAAAATGAGAAGACAAAAAGCAGTAGATACTGCGCAAAAAGCAAAAAGAGGAGCACTTCAGGTTGTATTTGGACGTACGGCAGTCGTAGTGGTTTTAGTGCTGATTCAATTCGCTATGATGGTTGGCCTTGTAACTTATCTGAGAAATTTCGTAATACCAATTTATGCAGTCTTATTTTTGATTAGTACTGGAGTCGTGATTTATATTATTAATCAAAAGGGGAATCCGGCATTTAAAATAACGTGGATTTTATGTATATTGGTATTCCATGTTTTTGGAACGATATTTTATCTTTTTGCAAAGTTTCAACTTGGAACGAAGGTGATGGAGGCGAAACTAGATAGCCTGAGGGTAGAAACGAGAGAATATTTAAGTCAGGACAGGCAGATCGTAGATGCATTGAGGATAAATAAGCCGGCGAATGCTAATCTTTCTTACTATCTGTATAATCAGCTTGGATTTCCGACATATCGAAATACAGCAGTCGAATATTTTCCTTTGGGGGATGATAAATTTCCGGTATTGTTAAGAGAGTTGAAGAAGGCAGAACATTTCATTTTCATGGAGTATTTCATTGTAGAAAAAAGTTATATGTGGGATAAAATAAGGGAAATTCTGGAATACAAAGCGGCTGAAGGGGTTGAAATCCGCTTTATGTATGATGGTATGTGCAGTATTTCCATGCTCCCATATCATTATCCCGAGAAGTTAAAGGAAAAAGGAATTAAATGTAAGATGTTTAATCCGGTGAAACCGGTACTTTCCACACAGCAGAATAATAGAGACCATCGCAAAATATGCGTGATTGACGGTAAGGTTGGTTTTACTGGTGGAATTAATCTGGGAGATGAATACATAAATCGTAAAGAAAGGTTTGGTCATTGGAAGGATACCGCGGTAATGTTAAAAGGTGATGCGGTGAGAAGTCTTACGATATTATTTTTGCAGATGTGGAATGTCAGCGAAAAGCAGCCGGAATTCTATGGGAAATATCTGGTGAAAAAAAGTGAGGAGCTTAAACGGGAATTCGGATATGTAATACCGTATGGAGACAGTCCGTTTGACAATGAAAATGTGGGGGAAGAAGTGTATTTCCATATTTTGAATCATGCGAAAAAATATGTGCATATTATGACGCCGTATTTGATATTGGATAATGAGATGCTTACTACACTTACGCGTACGGCAAAGAGCGGGATCGAAGTAATTATTATCATGCCGCATATTCCGGATAAAAAGTATGCGTTTGCACTAGCAAAAACTTATTATGAGGAGCTGCTTGAAGCAGGAGTTCAGATATATGAATATACTCCGGGGTTTGTGCATGCGAAAGTATTTGTGTCTGATGATGATACGGCGACTGTTGGTACCATTAATCTGGATTACCGGAGTCTGTATCTGCATTTTGAATGCGGTGTGTTTATCTATCACAACAGGGTGGTAGATGACATTGAAAGAGATTTTCAGCATACGCTTGCAAAATGTCATAAAGTATCGGTTTCAGAAGTGAAACATAGAAATTTTGTCAATAAGGCATGCGGGCAGATACTTCGCTTGGTCGCACCGCTTATGTAACGAAGTTTACTTTGCATAAAGATAGAAGAAAGAGTATAATGAAAACAGAATATGTCTGTGGCAGGGAGGTAGTTATTTTGAGAAATGACTGGGAAAATATTGGGGATATGATTCGTAACACGGTACAAGATGCAGTGGATTCACAGGATTTTCGAAGACTGAATGAGACGGTGAGAAATACCATTAACAATACGATTTATATGGCAGGACGTGGGATGGAAAGCGCCGAATATCATACAAATCAAATGAAAGCGGCATGGGAAGAGCAAAGACGGCGGACAAGTCAGATGAAGGCGGAAAATGAAATGAACCAAAGAGCGCAATTTCATGCTCCGGCTTTATACAAAAGGACAGGCTCGATTAAAGGTTTCGGGTTTCTGGCAATGGTTGCAGGAGGTATGTTTGCAGCGTTTTGGGCATTCGGCTCTCTTATAATTGCTTTATTTGGAGTAGCGGAGGCGGGAGCTTCGAAGATGCCGGCGATCATAGTATTTCTTGTATTTGCTGCAATTGCAGCTGTAATAGGAATCGTAGGAGGAAACAGTTACGGAAAGGCAAAACGTTTCGAAAAATATGTAAAAAGGCTGGGAGGGCGTAAGTTTTGTGAGATTGAGGAACTAAGCAAGGCAATGGGAAAGTCCAAATCCTATATAGGGAAAGACCTTTTGAAAATGATTCGGAAAGGATGGTTTCTGCAAGGACATATTGACGAGCAGGAGAGATATTTTATCGCAGATCATGCTACCTATGGAGAATATCAAAAAATGCGTCAAAGTGAAGCGCAAAGGCAGGATCAGGACAGGCAAAGAGAAAGCACACTTGGAAAAGACGGAATGAAAGTGATTGCAGAAGGAGAAGAGTACATTCGAAAAATCCATGCGAGTAATGATGCTATTCCGGGAGAAGAGATTTCTAAGAAGATATCGAAGATGGAAAATGTAATCCAGAGAATTTTTGATCGTGTAGAAGCACATCCGGAGCAAGTATCGGATATCAGAAAATTGATGGAGTATTATCTTCCGATGACGATTAAGCTTTTAAACGCATATGAAGAATTAGACAGACAGCCGGTGCAGGGAAATAATATTTTAAATTCAAAAAAGGAAATTGAAGATACGCTGGATACATTGAATGATGCCTTTATGATGCTTTTGGATGATCTGTTTGAGGATACGGCAGTGGATGTCTCATCTGATATTTCTGTGCTTAAGACGATGTTGGCACAGGAGGGATTAAAGAAAAAAGATTTTAATTAAATTTATAATAACAGGAGGAAGAGCAATATGAACGATAATTTCAAGGAATTTGATACCGCGCCGGTACTCACATTGGATCCTTTTGGAGCAGTAGAGGAGACAAAAGAGGAAGTCGTAGAAGTGCAGGAAAAACCATGGGACGAAACTGTGTTATCCCGGGAAGAACTTCAGATGGTGGAATCATTTACCAAACAAATCGATCTTAGAAATTCAAATATGATACTGCAATACGGGGCGGGAACTCAGAAAAAAATGGCAGATTTTTCTCAGGACACACTTGAGAGTGTGAAGACAAAAGATCTTGGAGAAGTAGGGGATCTGCTTTCCGGTGTGGTCACGGAGCTTAAAAGTTTCGATGAAGAGGAAGAAAAAGGATTCCTTGGGATTTTTAAGAAGGCTTCCAATAAAGTAACTGCGATGCGCGCGAAATATGACAAAGCAGAAGAAAATGTTGATAAAATTATCAAGGTGCTGGAAGGGCATCAGATTCAGTTAATGAAAGATTCAGCTGTGCTGGACAAAATGTACGAACTGAATCTTACATATTTTAAGGAATTATCTATGTATATTCTTGCAGGCAAGAAAAAATTAGAAGAAGTGCGCTGCGGTGAATTAAAAGAACTGGTTCAGAAGGCAGAACTTAGCAAATTGCCGGAAGATGCACAGGCGGCAAGGGATTTGGACGGACTTTGCAACCGTTTTGAGAAAAAGATCCACGACTTAGAGCTTACAAGAGCAATCTCGATCCAGACAGCGCCGCAGATTCGTATGGTACAAAATAATGATACACAGATGGTAGAAAAAATTCAGTCCACCATTGTGAATACAATTCCACTCTGGAAGAGTCAGATGGTAATGGCGCTTGGGATTGCACATTCTACAGATGCAGCTAAGGCACAAAGAGAAGTTACGGATGTGACGAATGCTCTGCTTCGTAAGAATGCGGAAATGTTGAAAACAGCTACGATTGAAACGGCAAAAGAAAGCGAGCGCGGAATTGTAGATATGGAAACCTTAAAAATGACGAATGAGTCTCTGATCTCTACACTGGATGAGGTAATGAAGATTCAGAAGGAAGGAAAACAGAAGAGATATGAGGCGGAAATAGAGATGAACCGTCTTGAGAATGATTTGAAGGCGAAGCTTCTGCAGATTCAAAGATAAACGGCAAGGTGTTTAAGGAAAATAGGAGCAGTTCAGTATACGTGATTAAACCCTGCTTATATATCGCATAAGATATATAAGCAGGGTTTTTGGGGTGATATAGGAAAGTTCGTACTCTCCTATATCACAAAACGCTCCGCGGGATGCGCACTGCGGCGTACAATGAAGTTGTCGTATGCGACCGCCGCAGGCGCAAGAATGTGCGAAGCACATTCCCTGTTCAAAATCTTTATGTAAAGAATTTTACAGCATCTGAATTCCGTTTTCCAATGCTTCTTGTATGATCTCTTCCGGCCAGATGGAGGACTGGACTTCTCCGATATGTGCTTTTCTTAAATAGAACATGCAGATACGGGACTGACCGATACCACCTCCGATCGTATATGGAAGCTCATGGTTTAACAGTGCTTTTTGAAATGCAAGTTCTGAGCGCTCTTCACAGCCTGCTGTTTTTAACTGGCGTCTCAGAGATTCTTCATCTACGCGGATTCCCATAGAGGAAAGTTCCAAGGCAATATCAAGTACCGGATAGTAGACGATGATGTCACCGTTTAATTCCCAATCGTCATAGTCAGGAGCTCTGCCATCATGCTTTTCCCCGGATGCGAGAACTTTGCCTATCTGAGAGATGAAGACTGCACCCTTAGCTTTTGCGATGGTGTATTCACGTTCTTTGGCGGTACAGTTAGGATATAGATCTTCCAGTTCCTGAGAGGTGATAAAGAAAATATCATCTGGAAGAATCTTTTCTATGTAATTGTAACGTCTTGATATATAGCATTCTGTTTCTTTTAAAGCAGAATATACTTTGCGGACGGTGTACTCCAATGTCTCTGTATTACGTTCCTCCTGGGAAATTACTTTTTCCCAATCCCACTGGTCTACATAGAGGGAATGGATATTGTCAGTGTCCTCATCACGGCGAATGGCAGTCATATCCGTATATAAACCTTCACCGGAATGAAATCCATAATGTTTTAATGCAAGACGTTTCCATTTGGCGAGTGAATGAACAATCTCAGCCGGTGCGTCGTTTTGCTCTTTGATACCGAATGTGACTGGGCGTTCTACGCCATTTAAATTGTCATTTAATCCGCTTTGCGGTGTGACAAAAAGTGGTGCAGAGACACGGGTTAAATGTAAAGATTTTGCAAGAGCGCGTTCGAAAAAGTCTTTTACTTCTTTGATGGCAACTTCTGTCTCACGGATTGTAAGAGGAGCATGATAGTGCTCAGGGATGGTTAAGTGTTCCATAACAAAACTTCCTTTCTGAAAAATATTGATGTCCTTCGGGTTCTCTTTAAATGGTTGTCAGGCTAATTATCATCTTTTTTTAAAAGCCGGTATATAAGTGTATATGCATAAAGCAAAACCGGAATTATGATGGTAAGCGCAACAGATGCTTTTAAAAGACTTAGAGATCTTGTATGGTCTATAAAAGCAAAAATCAGTGTGCTTGCATAGAGCGCTACTAGAAGAATCACTCCTGCAATTGCTAAAATACGTTTTGTTTTTTTCATGATGTTATGTTCCTTTTTCTATCATAATGACTCTATTATAAAGAGTAATGCTGAAAAAATCAAATAAGTTATGAAAGAAATGTTTTGAAAAAAAGAAAGATATAGTGTATAATATCACTTGGAAAAAATGAAAACGATAAAGGAGTATATAGAAATGAGTTTATTAGAACAGTGGAGAGAGACTGCCTATTCTAAAGAAATGAATAAAACCCAGCTTCAGAATTTTTGGAGTACTTATTTTGCAATCGAAAAAGAAATCTATGAAAAGCTTTTAGAGAATCCGGACGAAGAAGTAAAAGGAACCGTGAAAGAGCTGGCGGCAAGATATGGACAGGAAGTATTTACGATGGTAGGTTTCCTGGATGGAATCAACGAAAGTTTGAAAGAGCCAAATCCAATCGAGACTATGGAAGAGGATACTGTTGTAAGTCTTGCCTTTGATAAAGAAAAGCTTTATAAGAACATGGTCGATGCAAAAGCGGACTGGCTTTATGAATTGCCACAGTGGGATAAGATTTTTGAACCGGAAAGAAAAAAAGTATTATACAAAGAGCAAAAAAATTCTGGTACTATCCGTAAAGAGAAGAAAATCGGCAGAAATGAACCATGTCCATGCGGAAGCGGTAAAAAGTACAAGCATTGCTGCGGAAAATAATAATGTTAAGCATCAGGCGTCCGAAAGGGGCGCCTGATTTTGATAATATACCGGGAGGGGAAAATGGCTATATTCGGGAGCATATGTATTTTATATTGGCTGATTTTGTGTATTTACACAAAAAAGTTGAACACAACGTTCGCGCCTTTTTGGCTTTTTGCAGGAGCCATATTGATTGCCTATGAAAGAGTTGGGAGTTGTCTTCCGGCATGGTGCGCCAACATTGTGATGACTTTGGTGTTGATTGGATTTGTCTTGTTTTTGACTGTGGAAAGTCTGATATTGATATTTGCAAGGCAGAAAGCACCGGAAGATCTGGAGTATTTGATTGTCTTAGGAGCACAGATTCGGGGAAAAAAGATTACCGATACCTTGCAAAGAAGATTGGATGCGGCGCTTGCATATACAAAGAAGAATGTACATACGAAGATTATCGTGTCCGGCGGTCAGGGAAAGCATGAAGATATCTCAGAGGCGGAAGCTATGAGAAGATATCTTATGGAACGAGGGTTTTCAAAAATACGCCTGTGTGTGGAAGATAAATCGACAACGACATATGAAAATTTGAGAAACAGTGCACAATTTTTGAAAAAGGAGCGAAGCAGCGTGGGGATTGTTACGAACAATTTCCACATATTTCGCAGTATTTGGATTGCAAAACATGTCGGATATAAAAATGTAAGCGGTGTGGCAGCAGGGACAAAAAAAGTAATGTGGCCAAACTATATGGCGAGGGAGTTTTTTGCGGTGTGCAAAGAGCTTATCTGTGAGAAACGGAGGAAGAAAGATGGAAAGCAGAGTAGATAGGGCAGAAGCTAATTTCCGGGAAGGTTATAATTGCGCACAGTCTGTATTTTTGGCTTACGCGGACATTGCCGGAATCGATAGGGCAACAGCGCTTAAGCTTACGAGTGCGTTGGGAGCAGGATTTGGTAAGCTGCGTGAAGTGTGCGGCGCAGTCAGCGGAATGACTTTGATGGCAGGGCTTCTGGAAGGATATACGGATTCGGAAGACCGGGAAAATAAAATCAAGGTGTACCACAAGACGCAGGAAATGGCAGCAGAATTTAAGAAACGCCAGGGAAGCATTATCTGCCGGGAAATACTGAATCTGAAAGAAGGGGAAGACCAGGCAGAGCCATCGGTGCGCACAAAAGAATATTATGAAGACAGACCTTGCCTGAAGGCTATCCGGGATGCGGCGCAGATTATAGAGGAAATGCTGTTGACAAATCAATCACCGGTGTTATAATAAAAGAAGCTTAGAATTGGAAATAGGAAAAGCGTAGAAGAGAAGAGTAAGCTAAGGAAGAATCAAAGAGAGAGAGGGATGGTGAGAGCCTCTTATTCCAAATTAGCCCAAGACCACCTCGGAGCGGCAGCAAACCTGCCCGGTGATACCGTTATCATCTTGAATGAAGTGATTTGACATTATATTACAATGTCAGATAAACGGGGTGGAACCGCGAGAAAAACTCGTCCCTTGCAATGATGTATTTTGTTGCAAGGGATTTTTTGTCTTATAGGAAACACCTCGGCGCGCAAAGCGTGCAAGCCCCTCATGAGTGAGGGGATGGGGGAGTTGAAGTGGGCTTGCCCACTTTGTTATTGCCAAACAGGAAAAATCAGAAGAAAAGAGAGGAAAAGAAGATGCAGATTAAATTAAAAGATGGTTCTGTAAAAGAATATGAAGGAAGTAAATCTGTAATTGAGATTGCTGCAGATTTAAGTGAAGGTCTGGCAAGGGTTGCGACGGCGGGGATGATAAATGGGGAGATGGTGGACTTAAGAACCGTCATCAGTGATGACTGTGAATTGCAGATTCTTACGTTTGCCGATGAGGAAGGGAAAGAAGCGTTCCGACATACGACTTCTCATATTATGGCTCAGGCAATCAAGCGTCTGTATCCGGAGACAAAGCTGGCTATCGGACCTTCTATTGCAGATGGTTTCTACTATGATATGGATAGAGATGAACCATTTACAACAGAAGATTTTGATAAAATCGAGGCAGAGATGAAAAAAATCGTAAAAGAGGCATTGCCGATTGAGCGTTTTACAAAGCCAAGAAACGAAGCGATTGCATTTATGCAGGAAAAAGGGGAACCATATAAAGTAGAATTGATTGAAGATCTTCCTGAGGATGCCGAGATTAGTTTTTATCAGCAGGGAGAATTCGTAGACCTGTGTGCAGGCCCGCATCTTATGAATACAAAAGCAGTAAAGGCGTTTAAGATCACAAGTCTCGCAGGCGCTTACTGGAGAGGAAGCGAGAAAAATAAGATGCTCACAAGATTTTATGGAACAGCTTATCCGAAAAAAGCAGAGCTGGAAGAATATCTTCATATGCTGGAGGAAGCAAAACGCCGCGACCACAGAAAGGTTGGAAGAGAACTTGGACTGTTTATGATGCGTGACGAAGGACCGGGCTTCCCATTTTTCCTTCCAAAAGGAATGGTTCTTCGCAATACATTGCTTGATTACTGGAGAGAGATCCATAAGAGAAATGGTTATGTAGAAGTGTCTACACCGATTATCTTAAACAGGAAACTCTGGGAAACTTCCGGACATTGGGATCATTATAAAGATAATATGTATACGACAATGATCGATGAGGAAGACTTTGCAGTAAAACCAATGAACTGCCCAGGTGGAATGCTTGTATATCAGAGCGAGCCACGTTCATATAGAGACCTGCCGCTTCGTGTCGGTGAACTTGGACTTGTGCACAGACATGAAAAATCAGGCGCACTCCATGGTTTGTTCCGTGTACGTTGCTTTACGCAGGATGATGCACATATCTTTATGATGCCGGAACAGATTAAAGATGAGATTAAAAAAGTTGTAGGCTTGATCGATGAAGTATACAGCTTGTTTGGATTTAAATATCATGTAGAACTTTCTACGCGTCCGGAGGATAGCATGGGAAGTGATGCTGACTGGGAAATTGCGACAGAGGGATTAAGAGGAGCCATGGAAGAGCTTGGCATGGAATATGTGGTAAATGAAGGAGACGGCGCGTTTTATGGTCCAAAGATTGATTTCCATCTGGAAGATTCGATTGGAAGAACATGGCAGTGTGGTACGATTCAGTTAGACATGCAGATGCCGCAGCGTTTTGAACTTGATTATACAGGCGCAGATGGCGAAAAGCACAGACCAATCATGATCCACCGTGTAGCATTTGGCTCTATCGAACGTTTTATTGGTATCTTAATTGAACATTTTGCAGGGGCATTCCCTACATGGCTTGCGCCGGTACAGGTAAAAGTACTTCCGATTTCTGATAAGTATACAGAATATGCGGCGAATGTACTTGCACAGTTAGAGAAAGCTGGTATCCGTGCAGAAGTAGATACCAGAGCGGAAAAGATCGGATATAAGATCCGCGAAGCGCAGATGAACAAGATTCCGTATATGCTTGTTGTGGGAGCAAAAGAGGAAGAAGAGGGACTTGTGGCGGTAAGAAGCCGTTTCGCAGGTGATGAAGGACAAAAAGCGCTTGATGCATTTATTGAAGATATCAAATCTGAGATTGCAGGAAAGATTGCAAGAGAAATGAAGACGGAAGAATAGTTTGAAAGAATGATTTGAAAAATATTGGGCATACTGTAGTTGTCTATAAAAATTAAGGAGGAATACAGGATGCCAGAATTAAGATGTACCGTACAAACATGTACACACAACAAACAATTCTACTGTGCGCTTGATAAAATTGTTGTAGAAGGAAACACAGCAGAAAAATCACAGGATACTTGTTGCGGAAGCTTCGAGGAGAGAAAAGGAAACTCTTACAGCAATGTGACAGGAGAGGCTTCTCCGCTTTCAAGCATTGATTGTAAAGCACAAGAGTGTGTTTACAATAATGATTGCCGGTGTGAAGCGGGAAAAATCAGCGTAGAAGGAAGCGACGCTTGTCAATGTCAGGAGACAGAATGTGCAAGCTTTAGATGCAGTCATAAATAAGATGTGCAGAAAGGATAGTATGCAAAATGCATATTATCCTTTTTACATACATAAGGTTGACGTTGGAATTTGTATAGTTGTATAATAGCAGTTAGAAAAACTATTGGAGATAGAATATGGAGAAGAAGACAGAGGAAATCCAGCGCGATAAGGAAGTGAAAATAGGTGCGGAAGCATATTATGTAAAGCGCCCTCAATTTGGGGCGAAAGGAACATCGAAGCTGCGTCAGCATTTTAACAGAGGAATGACAATGTTTCTTGTGGCATTGGCATGTGTGATTACGTATTTTGTTATTTTGCGTCTGGAAGAGATTGCAAAAATATTCTGGACGATTGTGGATGTGGCAAAACCGATCATTTACGGTTTTGTGATTGCGTATCTGCTCAATCCGATGGTGAAGAGGGTTGAGAATTACCTGTATCCTCTGATCGAAGAGCGGATGAATCACAATATAAAAGCAAAAAACATAGCCAGAGGCGTGGGAATCACAGTATCTTTAATGCTTGCGCTTTTAGTTATACTTGCACTTTGCAATATGGTTATTCCGGAGCTTTATAACAGTATCAAGGATATGGTTTTGAAGCTGCCAAGTCAGATTAGCGAAGCATCCAGCCGCTTGGAAGATATCGTATTTGATAAATCTACAGTAGGAGTCTTTTTGCAAAAAGTAATTAATGAAGGAATGTCTATGTTCCAGACCTGGCTTCGAAGCGAGATGATTCCGCAGACAAATGCGCTGATGACAAGTGTAACGATTGGCGTGTTCAATGTGATTCAGGCAGTATTCCATATCTTAATTGGAATCATGGTTTCTGTCTATATACTTTTTAGCAGAGAAAAGTTTTCAGCGCAGACGAAGAAAGTGATTTATGCGGTGATGAAGCCGGAACGAGCGAATATGACATTGCATATTGCAAGAAAGAGCAATCAGATTTTCGGAGGATTTATTATCGGAAAAATTATTGATTCCGCAATTATCGGAGTCCTTTGTTTTTTGGGAATGACGATTCTTGATATGCCATATGTGGTATTGGTGAGTGTGGTTGTGGGTGTGACGAATGTCATTCCGTTTTTTGGACCATATATTGGCGCAATTCCAAGTACGATTCTGATCATGCTGGACTCGCCGATAAAAGGGCTTTATTTTATTCTGTTCATTTTGTTTTTGCAACAGCTGGATGGGAATGTTATCGGACCGAAGATTCTTGGAGACTCCACAGGACTGTCGTCTTTCTGGGTTATTTTTTCAATTATACTTGGAGGAGGACTTTTTGGATTCGTTGGTATGGTTCTTGGTGTTCCGACATTTGCGGTTATCTACTATATAGTAAGGACATGGATAAATCAAAAATTGGAGCATAAAAAGCTTCCCGTACAGTCGGAAAAGTATGACAAGAATAGTTATGTGACAGATGAAGGAGTTTATATAGATTCAGAAGAAAAGTAAAAAGAAAGGAATAGTTATTATGCCAATTCGAGTGCAAAATGATCTTCCGGTAAGGGAGATATTGGAAAAAGAAAATATATTTGTGATGGATGAACATCGTGCGACACATCAGGACATCCGTCCGATCAAGATAGGGCTTTTGAATTTGATGCCGCTTAAGGAAGATACGGAACTTCAGATACTTCGTTCTTTGTCGAATACACCGCTCCAAGTAGATGTGGTATTCGTAAATGTATCAAGTCATGAAGCAAAGAATACTTCTGTAAGTCATCTGAATAAATTTTATGTTCCGTTTCATGAGATTAAAAAGCAGCGCTTTGATGGTTTTATCATTACCGGGGCGCCGGTGGAGCTTATGAAGTTTGAAGAGGTAGATTATTGGGAAGAATTAAAGGAAATCATGGAATGGACAAAAACAAATGTAACATCCACGTTCCATATCTGCTGGGGAGCACAGGCAGCACTTTACTATCATTATGATATTCAGAAAAAGGAATTGCCAAAGAAATTGTTTGGTTTGTTTCAGCATAAAGTGCAAAACAGAAGGATTCCGTTGGTCAGAGGATTTGATGATGAATTTTATGCGCCGCATTCGAGGCATACAACAATATCAAGGGAAGATATTGAACAAAAAGAGGAATTGATGATTCTTGCCGAGTCCGAAGAAGCAGGCATTTTCCTTGCGATGGCAAAAGAGGGAAGGCAGATATTTGTAATGGGGCATCCGGAATATGACCGTGTCACATTGCACAATGAATATATGAGAGATAAAGGCAGACGAGATGACGTAGAGCTGCCGAAAAATTATTATCCGCAGGATGATGATACCAAGCGTCCGTCTTTATTATGGAGGGCACATGCAAATAATCTCTATACAAACTGGCTTAATTATTATGTGTACCAGGCTACTCCGTATGACCTTGAAGGAGCACCGGATTTCAATGTGATCAAGTAAATAATAGTATATAAAAATGGACGTTTTCCAGGCGTCTATTTTTGTGCACAATTTAATCAAGTTTTAGATTGACCAGAATAAATAATGATGATAGTATTTAATTCAGAGCAAACAAGATATAGTATTTTGTTATGGGAAATCACTAAATATTGTTATAAAGAAGAAATGTAAAGGAGGAAAAGGTGTGGTAAAGGTTATTAAAAAAGATGGAACAGCAGAAGAATTTAATGTTCAGAAGGTTGTTGTTGCGGTAAATAAATCAGCATATAGGGCGCTTGTAAAGTTTACGGATGAAGAGTTGAATTTTATATGCAAGTTTGTAGAAGAAAAAGTGACTGAGATGGGCGTGGAAGAGATTCACATTGCTCAGATGCATAATATTGTGGAAGGCGCACTTGACAAAGTGAATCCAATTGTTGCGAAAAGTTATCGCGATTACAGAAATTACAAGCAGGATTTTGTACAGATGTTAGATGAAGTGTACAAGAAAAGTCAGTCGATCATGTATATCGGTGATAAGGAAAACAGTAACACAGACAGTGCGCTTGTGTCTACAAAACGAAGCTTGATTTTTAATGAGTTGAATAAGGAACTTTATAAAAAGTTCTTTCTGACAGTAGAAGAAGTTCAGGCGATCCGTGATGGGTATATTTATATTCATGACATGGCGGCAAGAAGAGATACGATGAATTGCTGTCTCTTTGATGTGAAAAATGTTCTCTCGGGCGGTTTTGAGATGGGGAATCTTTGGTATAATGAACCTAAGACGTTGGATACGGCATTTGACGTTATCGGAGATATCGTACTTAGCGCGGCAAGTCAGCAGTACGGCGGTTTTACAGTGCCAAGCGTGGATGATATATTAGAACCATATGCGAAGAAGTCTCATGAAAAATATATTGAAAAGTACAGAACACTTGGAATTACAGAAGAACTGGTACAGAAAACAGCGTGGGAAGAATTGGAAAAAGAAATGGAACAAGGATTCCAGGGATGGGAGTATAAGTTTAACTCTGTTTCTTCCAGCCGAGGGGATTATCCGTTTATTACCGTGACAGCAGGTATCAATACATCTAAATACGGGAAACTGGCAACGATCAAGATGTTGGAAGTAAGAAGAAAAGGTCAGGGAAAACCAGGACATAAAAAACCGGTATTGTTTCCGAAGATTGTATTCTTGTATGATGAGAATCTGCATGGACCGGGAAAGGAACTGGAGGATGTATTTGAAGCAGGTATAGAATGTTCCAGAACGACAATGTATCCGGATTGGTTAAGCCTTACCGGAAAAGGATATGTAGCAAGTATATATAAGCAATACGGAAAAGTGATCAGTCCAATGGGATGTCGGGCATTCTTGTCGCCATGGTATGAAAAAGGTGGTATGAGACCGGCAGATGAGAATGATAAGCCGGTATTTGTGGGAAGATTTAATATCGGCGCGATCAGTCTTCACCTTCCGATGATCTATGCAAAAGCAAAACAGGAAAGTAAAGATTTTTATCAGGTGCTTGATTACTATCTGGAACTTATCCGCCAGCTTCATATCCGTACTTACGAGTATTTGGGAGAGATGAAAGCGTCTACGAATCCGCTTGCTTACTGTGAAGGTGGATTCTATGGAGGTAATCTTGGCATTTATGACAAAATCAAGCCTCTTTTAAAAGCAGCAACTGCGTCTTTTGGAATTACTGCATTGAATGAGCTGCAGCAGCTGCATAACAAAAAATCACTTGTGGAAGACGGCGAGTTTGCTGTGAAGACAATGGAATACATCAATAAGAGGGTAAACGAATTCAAAGAAGCAGACGGGCATTTGTATGCAATTTACGGAACACCGGCTGAGAATCTTTGCGGAGTACAAGTTCAACAGTTCCGCAAAAAATATGGAATCATTGAGAATGTATCTGACCGCGAATATGTCAGCAATAGTTTTCATTGTCATGTAGCAGAAGAGATCACACCGATCGTGAAGCAAGACTTAGAGGAACGTTTCTGGGATCTTTGCAATGGCGGCAAGATCCAGTATGTAAAATATCCGATTAACTATAATATAGAGGCAATAAAATCACTGGTGCGCCGTGCGATGGAGAAGGGATTCTATGAAGGCGTAAACCTGTCTTTGGCATATTGTGATGACTGTGGACACGAGGAGTTATCCATGGATGTTTGTCCGGTATGCGGAAGTAAAAATCTTACAAAAATTGACCGTATGAACGGATACCTTTCTTACTCGAGAGTAAAAGGAGATACGCGTCTGAATGATGCGAAAATGGCAGAAATAGCAGAAAGGAAGAGCATGTAATGCGGTACCACAACATAACAAAGGATGATATGCTTAACGGAGACGGGCTTCGCGTAGTATTATGGGTGTCTGGATGCACGCACTGCTGCAAGGAATGCCACAATCCGATCACATGGGATCCAAATAGCGGAATTTTGTTTGATGAGGCGGCAAAGATGGAAATTTTTGCGGAGCTGGAGAAAGACTATATAAGCGGCGTAACTTTCAGCGGCGGAGATCCTTTACATATCAATAATACTTTCGAAATAACGGAGCTTGCAAAAGAGATGAAGGAGAAATATCCAGGCAAGACAATTTGGCTTTATACAGGTTCTGTGTGGGAGGAAATCCAGCATTTGGACATTGTGAAATACATTGATATACTAGTGGATGGGGAATTTGAGTTAGAGAAGTTTGATGCAAACCTGCACTGGAGGGGCAGTGCGAATCAAAGAGTGATTGATGTTCCGGAAACAATTCGCGCATCAAAGATTGTCTTGCATGCATAAAGAATCCAGTCAGCATAGCAGGTATTAGCCTGCTCGATCATGAGGAGATAGAAAAGATGAGAAGAATAGCAAAATTTCATAAAGTAAGTTTTGAACAGTTTCAAAGTGCATACGAGGGAGTAGAAAGAGGTCTTGTTGAAAAGATTTATGAAAATATAAAACTTCCAAGAAGGGCCACGGCAGGTTCGGCAGGATATGACTTCTATGCCCCGGAAGATATCAAGATTTTACCGGGAGAAATAGTGAAGATCGCGACTGGCATCCGGGTAGAGATGGAGCCGGAATGGGTGCTGAAATGTTATCCAAGAAGCGGACTTGGTTTTAAGTACCGTCTTCAGCTTAACAATACGGTTGGAATCATTGACAGCGATTATTTTTATTCCGACAATGAAGGACATATTTTCGCGAAGCTTACGAATGATACGAAAGAAGGAAAAACGGTAGAAATCAAAGCCGGAACAGGATTTATGCAAGGGATTTTTGTGGAGTACGGAATCACAATGGATGATGATGTTACAGAAGAGAGAAACGGCGGATTTGGAAGTACTACAAAATAATTATTTGAGTCGAAGGGAAAAGGCATGCTATTATAGTATGCTTTTTTGCATAGTTTTGGGTGAAATCGTACATGATAAACAGCATATATCAGATATGATATGCAAAATGAGATGTTGGAGGCATGTACATGGCAAAGAGAGTAAGCAGATTGATAGAAGAGAATAGACGGTATGTATCCATGGTTCTTCCGGTGAAAGAAAGTTTTGACATTGTGCAAAGGGATATTATCATAGGGGGCAGGGATTGTACGCTCTATTTTGTGGATGGTTTTATGAAAGATGAGGCAATGGGAAAGATTCTTGCTTCATTCCTTGCTGTGAAAGCAAAAGAGATGCCTGGTGATGCTACGGAATTTGCAAGTAAGGTGGTTCCATATGTGGAAGTAGATGTAATTGCAGACTATGACCAGATTCTTCGAAATGTGTTATCAGGAGCAACGTGCTTGTTTGTAGATGGATATGAGGCATGTATTGTAATCGATTGTCGGACATATCCGGCAAGAAGCGTAGGAGAACCGGATAAAGATAAGGCGCTTCGCGGCTCCCGGGATGGATTTGTGGAGACGATTGTATTTAATACGGCGCTTTTGCGAAGGAGAATCAGAGACCCCAAACTGATCATGGAGATGTTGGAAGTGGGAACTGCATCGAGAAGTGATGTCGTACTTTGTTACATGCAAGATAGGGTAGACCCGAAACTTCTGTCAAATCTGAAAAAGCATATTAAGAGTATGCAGGTGGATGCATTGAAGATGAATCAGCAGACACTGGCGGAGGGGATTTTTAAGAGAAAGTGGTTTAATCCGATGCCAAAGTATAAATTTACGGAACGTCCTGATACGGCATCGGCGTGTATCTTAGAAGGAAAGGTTGTTGTGCTTGTGGACAACTCGCCGTCTGCGTTAATTCTGCCAACCTCAATCCTGGATATGATAGAAGAAGCGAATGATTATTACTTTCCGACCATTACGGCACTGTATCTAAAGATATCAAGGGGAATCATTACCTTTCTTACCGTTTTTCTGACGCCGTTGTTTTTGCTGTTCATGCAGAATCCTCAATGGCTTCCGGAGATGTTTTCCTTTGTGAGCGTAAGGGATACCGTGAATATTCCGCTTGTACTGCAGCTTTTTTTGCTGGAGCTTGCTATTGATGGACTAAGACTTGCCGCGTTAAATACGCCGAGTATGCTAAGTACCCCTCTTAGTGTTATTGCCGGTATTGTAATGGGAGAGTTTTCGGTAAAATCTGGGTGGTTCAACTCCGAAGTAATGTTATATATGGCCTTTGTGGCGGTGGCTAATTATACTCAGCCAAATTTTGAACTTGGTTATGCGCTTAAGTTCATGCGCCTTTTGCTGCTTATTATGACTGCTCTTTTTGACTGGTTTGGTTTCGCGGTGGGTTGCATTATCGTGGTATGTGCAGTCGTGTTTAATAAGACATTGTCTGAAAAAAGTTATCTGAACATTAAGATGAATTAAAAAAGTTTTGCGCAATCGGGAAAAAGATGATATGATAGAAAAGAATATGTGAACAAGTGAAAGGGGGAAAGATTTGTGAGAGAGTTTGTAATCACGACAGACAGTACAGTAGATTTGCCGAAAAGTATGCTGGAGGATAAGAATATTCCTTATATTCCCTTGAGCTATATATTAGACGGAGAAACCTACGAAGACAGAAAGGGACTTTCTTCAAAAGAGTTTTTTGATAAAATCAGAAATGGCTCTATGCCGACGACTTCACAGGTGAATCCGGAACAGGCCACCGAATTCTTTGAACCATTTTTAAAAGAAGGGAAAGACATTCTTCATATCGCTTTTTCTTCCGGTCTTAGCGGAACTTATAACAGTACGAGGATTGCAGGTGAAGAGCTTGCGGAAAAATATCCGGAAGCGAAAATTATCATCATTGATTCACTTAGGGCATGTCTTGGACAGGGAATGCTTGTTGTAAAAGCATTGCAGCAAAAGGAAGAGGGAAAAGGCATTGAAGAGATTACGCAGTGGGTGCAGGAGTATCGTACAAAAATCTGTGCCAATGTTACGGTAGACGATCTTAACCATCTCCATAGAGGCGGGCGCGTGTCAAAGGCAACGGCGATTCTTGGAACGGTGGTACAGATTAAACCTATCATTCATATGGATGATGAAGGAAAACTGCAAGTAATCGGCAAAGAACGCGGAAGAAAGAAAGCACTCAATAAGATTGTCGATATGATGGAAGAGCAGATGAAGGGATATGAGTCAGAGAACGATTTGATTTTCATTACGCATGGAGATTGTCTGGAAGATGCAAATTATCTGAAGAGTCGCGTGGAGAAAAAGTACGGTATCAGTAATATTGTCATTAATGATATCGGAACTGTAATTGGTACACATACCGGACCAGGAGTAGCGGCGGTATTTTGTATAGGCAACACATTACAATAAAGAGAAACTATGAGGAGGAAAACATGAAGGAAAGAAGTAATTTTACGAGTAAGATGGGATTTGTCATGGCCGCAGCAGGTTCTGCAGTTGGCCTTGGAAATATCTGGCGTTTCCCATATCTTGCAGCAAAATATGGCGGGGGAACATTCTTGCTCGTGTATTTAATTTTAGCAGTTACATTTGGTTTTGCGCTTATGATAACAGAAGTAGCAATCGGAAGAAAGACAGGGCTTAGTGCGATCGGAGCTTTCCAGGCTCTGGATAAAAGATTTAGTTTTGTTGGTATACTGGCATCTTTGGTACCGATTATCATCTTCCCTTACTATTCTGTAATTGGCGGATGGGTAATCAAATATCTTGTTACATTTACTACGGGAGGCGTGCATGATGCAGCGGGAGACGGATATTTTAGTGAATTTATAGGTTCTACAGGTTCACCGCTTTTATGGTTTGCCGTATTTATGGGATTGACAGCGATTGTTGTTATCCTTGGAGTAGAAAAGGGTGTAGAGAAAGTAAGTAAGATCATGATGCCGATCCTTATCGTGCTGACAATTATTATTGCGGTATACAGCTGCACGATTCCGGGAGCTATGGAAGGCGTGAAATATTACATAATGCCGCATATGAAAGATTTCTCTGCAAGTACGATTATCGCAGCGATGGGACAGATGTTCTATTCGATGTCTTTGGCAATGGGTATCATGGTGACTTATGGTTCTTATATGAAGAAAGACACTCACTTGGAGAGTTCGGTAAGACAGATTGAATTGTTTGATACAGGAATTGCTTTTATGGCAGGTCTTATGATTATCCCGGCAGTATTTGCATTCTCCGGCGGAGATCGTTCTGCGCTTAGTGCAGGTCCGGGACTTATGTTCATTACATTACCAAAAGTGTTTGACAGTATGCCGATGGGCGGCGTTATCGGAGCTTGCTTCTTCTTGCTTGTATTATTCGCAGCGCTTACATCAGCGATTTCTCTGATGGAGACGATCGTATCTATCTTTATGGATAAATTCCATTGGAAGAGAAAAGGTGCTTCTATTTTTGTATTTGGTCTGGCTCTTCTTCTTGGAATTCCATCTTCAATGGGATTTGGAGCATTAAGTGGTATTAGTTGGAAGGGAATGAGTATTCTCGATATTATGGACTTTGTAAGTAATAATGTACTTATGCCGATTGTTGCATTCTTCACTTGTGTTCTTGTTGGATTTGTTCTTAAGACAAAAGTAATTGAAGATGAAGTAAAAGCGACAGATGGAACATTTAGCGGACAGAACTTGTTCCGTATCATGATTAAGTGGGTAGCTCCGGTATTCTTGATTTTAATTCTTGTAAGCTATGTAGCAACCGGACTTAAAATTGATCTTGGACCTCTTAACTTCTTAAAAGTATAAATAGGTCAATTGAAAAAGTGAATTCCACTTTGCAAAATTAAATTCAATCGAAATATAG
>OFGB01000144.1_pt1 | contig 54135 bp, 41 predicted proteins | sample 1521491 | NCBI WGS metagenome assembly OFGB01 (sample SAMEA3504095, study PRJEB24116) | mouse gut metagenome | biome: mouse gut; feature: mouse-associated habitat; material: faeces | place: Denmark | collected 2011
TTAAAACCTTGGCGAGATGAATGTCGTTGGCATTCATCTCGCCAAGGTTTTTTGCATTAGATGCCCTATATGCGAAATTCTTTCATAAAACCTGTTATTTTTGCATAAGGCATAATAAACAAGAAAGCATAGTGAGGATAGTATGCCAGAAAATGAAACACTATTTGTACCGGCACAGGATGAGGAGTATGCTGATTACATTGTAAAGTATAGTGAGTTTGTGCAAGGACCAGTTGGTTATATTGAACAAGCGATTTCGGAAAAGCGATTTGAGATAATTAATGAAAATTATGCGGTAGTTTACAGTGAGATCCAGAAGGAGGCGCCTATTCGTATCACCGCCGAAAGCTATGGAGCAATACCAAAGTATTACACTTATATGAGTTTAGAAAGTTTGAATACATCAGGAATATCAAGACTTCACAATCATCCGTATCTAAGACTTCGGGGGAGGGGGACAGCGGTGGCAATCATTGATTCCGGGATTGATTATGAGCATCCGGCGTTTCGCAATCCAGATGGAACGAGCAGGATTGCCTGCCTGTGGGATCAAAGTCTTCCAACGACAAAAGTTTCTGAGATAGTCCCTTACGGAGCAGATTTTACCAAAGAGCAGATAGATGCGGCGCTTGCGAGTGAGGAACCAAGGCAGATAGTGCCCTCTTATGATGAGAACGGACATGGAACATTTCTTGCGGGAATTGCTGCGGGAAACCTTGATGAAGAGCAGGATAGTTCAGGAACGGCGCCGGAGGCAACGCTTATCGTGGTGAAGTTAAAACCGATGAAACAGTACTTAAGAGAGCTGTATCTGATTCCGGAGGGAGCGGAAGTATTTCAGGAAAATGATATTATGTTTGGTATTCAGTATGCGATTACCTGCGCGCAAATGTTAGGAATGCCGCTTTCCGTATGTATCGGGTTGGGTGGAAGTCTGGGATCGCATTGGGGAGAAAGCCCGATTAGTTTGTTTTTGAACAATATGAATCGTTATGTGGGAAATGTGTCCGTAGCGGCGATTGGAAATGAAGGAAACCAAAGGCATCATTATCAGGGGCGGGTAGAACCGCAGCAAGGATATGCACAGGTGGAGTTGAAAGTCGGGCAAAGAGAGGGATTTATTATGGAATTCTGGGGAAATTCACCAAATCCATTTTCCATGATCATAGAATCTCCATCCGGGGAGCAAAAAGAAATTGTGAAAAGCAGAACATTGATGTTCCAGAGGCTTGCTTTTGTATTTGCGGATACAGTAATTGAGGCGAGTTATGTACCGATTGAACGGCAGACAGGGGAAACATTGATTTTTTTAAGGATACTGAATCCAGTAGAGGGGATTTGGCGGATACAAGTGTTAAGCGACAGCTGCCAGGGAAGCGGTTTTCATATGTGGCTGCCGGTAACGCCGTTAATCAATCAAGAGACTTATTTTTTGGCTTCTAGTCCGGATGTGACGCTGACGACGCCGGCAGTGGCAAAGGATGTGATTTCGGTAACGGCATATAATACGCAAAATGAAAGTCTGTATTTGGAGGCGAGTCGGGGGTATACGCCCAACATGAATATCAAGCCGGATATTGCAGCGCCAGGAGTAGATCTTAGGGGACCTCTTCCGAACGGGCGATATGGAGTGCGAAGCGGTACGTCTTTGGCGGCAGCGTATACGACAGGGGCGGCAGCGCTTTTGTTTGAATGGGCAATTGTAAAGGGGAATGATGGAGCATTTAGCGGTAATACCGTGCGTAACTATATGGTCAGAGGGGCCAGGAGAAGCCGGCTTAGGCAGTATCCGAATCCTGAGTGGGGGTATGGAATCTTAGATCTTTATCATGTGTTGGAGTTATTAACTTGATCAGAGCGGAAAATGTATCGAGAAAGTATAGATATAATGTGTATGGATTCTTGACAGCCGGCGTGAAAAAAACTATGATAGAGAGAGTATAGCGAACAAGAGCGGACGCTTAGAGAAATACAAAAAGGGGTATGACATGATGGAAAAACATAGGAGACAAAAAAGATATCACAGGGGAAGAAGAAAACAAAGAAGAGCAGGCGCAGGCATTTTCAGTACAATCGTACTGATCATAGCGCTGGGAGTATTTGCGGTATCCGGGTACCAGTTGTATCAGATTTATTCGGAGTATGACAAGGGAGAAAAAGAATACACAAAGATTCAGGAAATTGCGATGCAGGGAGATGAAAAGGAAGGATTTACTGTAGATTTTGATTCCTTGAAAGAAATTAATGAAGATGTGATCGCGTGGATTCGATTTGAAGAGCCGGCAGAGATCAACTATCCGGTTGTGCAAGGAGAAGATAACGATAAATATCTGACGAAGACATTCGAGGTGAATACGAATAAGCTTGGTACAATTTTTGTTGACAAAGATAATTCGGATGATTTTACGGACCGTAATACGATTATGTATGGGCATAATATGAAAAATAAGACGATGTTTGCGCAGCTTCTAAAATATAAAGACAAAGAGTTCTGGGAGGAAAATCCGTACTTCTTTATCTATACACCGGATGGTATGGAGCATATGTATAAGATTTATTCGGCTGGTGTGGTGAAGGATACATCCGAAAGTTATACGATGTCATTTGCTACGGATGAGGAGTTCGAACAGTACATAAAGGATACAAAGGAAGCTTCTGCATACGAGATGGATGTGGAGCTTGACAAGGATTCGAAAATAATCAGTCTGTCTACATGTACGAATGTCAGAGATGATGAACGTTTTCTGGTACAGGGTGTAAGAGTCCGGACGAAGAAAGCAGGGAAGTAGCGATGGCAGAGCAATATGCAGTTGGGGATATTGTTAAATTGAAGAAGAAACATCCATGCGGAAGCTTTGAGTGGGAGATTTTGCGGGTTGGTGCAGATTTCCGGTTGAAATGCATAGGATGCGGGCATCAGATTATGATTCCGCGTAAAACAGTGGAGAAAAACACGAAAGAAATCAGAAAAAAAGCTTGAAATAGGGCGGCAATTATGCTAACATAGCTAATTGTGATATATTATTCCTTGCTCCTGCCAGGTACAGGGGCCAGAGACCATAAGGAGGTAAAAAGAATGAGCAAATATGAATTAGCCGTTGTTGTCAGCGCTAAGATCGAAGATGATGAAAGAGCACAGGTTATCGAAAAAGTGAATGCTTTAATAGAGCGTTTCGGCGGTAATGTGACAGACGTTGATGAATGGGGTAAGAGAAGGTTAGCTTACGAGATTCAGAAAATGAGAGAAGGATTTTACTATTTCATTCACTTCGAGTCTGAAACTACAGCTCCAAGCGAGATCGAAAAGAGACTTCGCATCATGGATGATGTAATCAGATTTTTATGCGTAAAACAGGAAGCATAGAGTTTAAGAAAGAGGATAAATCGTATGAATAAAGTAATTTTAATGGGGCGTCTTACAAGAGACCCGGAAGTGCGTTATTCGCAAGGAGAGAACGCAACTGCAGTAGCGAGATATACACTGGCTGTGGATCGTAGATTCAAACGTGATGGGGAAGCAACCGCAGATTTTATCAACTGCGTGGCTTTTGGAAGGGCAGCAGAATTTGCTGAGAGATATTTCCGCCAAGGAATCCGTATTGTGATTACAGGCCGTATCCAGACCGGAAGTTATACGAACAGAGATGGCGTGAAAGTGTATACAACAGATGTTGTCGTGGAAGAACAGGAATTTGCAGAAAGCAAAGCCGCAAGTGATCAGAACAGCGGCAGTTTCCGAGCAGCAGCCCCTGCTCCGTCACCGGCTCCAAGTGTAGATGCGGGAGATGGATTTATGAATATTCCGGATGGAATTGATGAAGAATTACCATTTAATTAGTACGATTGATTGTGTAGGATAGGAATCCGGCAGTTGCCGGAGGAATCAAAACAGGAGGTATTGACAATGGCTTACGAAAAAGGTAACAGACCAGATTCTCCAATGAAGAGAAGAGGCGGACGCAGAAGAAAAAAAGTTTGTGTATTCTGTGGAAAAGAGAATAATGAAATCGATTATAAAGACGTAGCAAAATTAAAGAAATATGTATCTGAAAGAGGAAAAATTCTTCCTAGAAGAATTACAGGAAACTGTGCAAAACATCAGAGAGCTCTTACAGTAGCAATCAAAAGAGCAAGACATATTGCTTTGATGCCATACGTCCAGGATTAATCAAAACATAAGGCTGATTCTTAGGGTAGTCCCTTTGAGTCAGCCTTTTTTATGATATAGGAAAGTTCGTACTTTCCTATATCATAAAACCCTCCGGGAGGATACGCACTCGCGTGAGCGGAGGCAGTCAGCAAAAGCTGACCACGCTCGGCGCGCAAAGCGTGCAAGCCCCTCATGAATGAGGGGATGGGGGAGTTGAAGTGGGCTTGCCCACTTTGTTATTCTATTCTATCATTCAGCACTAAACTTATTGCAAAATATTAAATGAATATTATTCACAAAATCCTTAATCAATTCTGGAAAGAATATACATCACAGAATAATCCTGACGTTTTCCTTTATATACCAATTCTTATTGTTATTGTAAATCTTTTGTCATTCCCTTATAATAATATAAGGCAACTTATGATATAGCTTTTAAGGGGGGGGGAAGAGTGACATGGCAAAATCAATCATACCGGAAATCCCAGCTCTAGATAATGTAATATTGACAGAAAAAATCATACAAAGTGCCTCAATTCAGCACAGACACAACTACTATTCTTTTCCCAAACATATTCACAATAATATTGAAATCTATCAACTAATCCAAGGTGAGTGCAAAATGGACATTGGTAATGACGTTATCTCCTGCAAATGCAATGATTTCATCATGATACTGCCAAATGTATCTCACTCGATTTATCTGACTTCCAAAGACACCTGCTCTTTTAAACATATTCATTTTAATCCAAAAGAGTTTGCTGCCCTTTCCCTGGAAAAAATTGTCGGATACCCGATGGATCTTCTGACAACACTTTTATTTTGTTGCAATTCATTTTTCCACACCCAGGCAGACGAACGGATTTCCTCAATTTTAACCGGAATCATATCCACATTCCGCAAAGACTCCATGCTGGCCTGCGCTTATACAAACCTGCATCTTACCGAACTTTTGTTATACATCATCGAAATTACCGGAAAAGATTTGTCTTCTTATACGCAGAAACATTCTGACCAGAACAGATATGTTACTTTTACACTGAACTTTATTCAGGAAAATTATACGTCCAAGATTAAGATTCAAGAGATTGCAAAACAACTCAATATCTCGAGCAGATATTTGAGCAAAATCTTTTTTGAGCATATGAACATGACCATCTTAAGTTATATCAATACATATCGGATGAATCAGGCTATCGAACTGATCGCTAACACAGATTTGACCATGACAGAAATTGCAGAAAAAATCGGAATGAATGATTCCCAACATTTTTCAAAATTGTTCAAAAACACGATTGGAAGTCCTCCAAATGAATATCGCAAAATATTAAATGACAGTGATTTTTATACATAAACAAAGGCAGTGACACATTGATTATTTTAAGCCTTGAGAGCCATAGATTTAAAGCTTGGCTCTTCCGCAATTATCCGTTTTTGCACTTCTCCATATCTCTTAGTTTTGCCTCCAGCAAAACGCTTTATGGTTCTAATCTTACTCTTGCAATATTTTTCTATAAACAGGTAAAGTAGAAGAACATTTCGTTTTCTAAAAATAGTTCAAAATTCTTTGATACAGCACTCAAGTTCCCAAACCTTCGGATAACAACTATAAATAAAAAGTTTTGATGTAAATGAAATCGATCTGCTACTTGCATAGCATCCGGCAATTCTTCTGATATTACTTTTGCATATACACTTGCCCGGTCATGAGTAACAACTTTAATGTTTTTGTGATTCTTAAGCCAATCCCGCAGTGTATCTGCGTTTCTTCCATCCAGTAACGTGATTGGTTCATGTGTTTTTTCGTTTACGATAATAATCCCATAGGTACATCGAGAGAGTCATACTTTTTTAACAGTAATCTTATCACAGTATCTCCACTGATCTTAATCCCAAGCGCCTCACAAATGCGTGCATAGCCTTCGCAGCTGATTTCCAAAGCTAACGTGCAGATAAAATCGGCACATCTTTCTGTCATGCGGCTATAAGCATTAAGAAATCCATCGAAGGTTTCAGCAATGGTCGTCACATCACATTCATTGTTCATGCATTTATACTCATGAGAACAAATTTCAAGTTGGACTCTTTTTCCTAAAATAGGAAGATCTTGTACTTTACGCATATAGGTTCCATGATATTTATCTGTGATACAACCACATTTCGAACACTTGCATTTCTTGGATATTGATTTCATTCGTATGAAAATCTGCTCCTTATCCTGTGGTATCTCTGTTATCTTTAATTCCGTTTCCGGATAAAAACTATTTATACATAACGTACCGTGTGAACCTGACATTTGACAGCCTCCTCATCTCGTTTGATATGTTAAGTATACTACATGTCTGATAATATAGAAAGCCGCAAAACGGATAATTACGGAAGAGACTCAAGCTTTATTTTTAATCAATAGCAATATCCACCGTAGCTTCCCCGCTAAAAGGCACCCTTCCTGTGAGCATCTCAAAAATCGTAATACCCGGCGAATAGATATTACTCTGTTCATCGCTGCAACCCCCACTTGCCTGTTCCGGCGAAATATAGTACACCGACCCCATCACAATATAAAAGATGCCGTCCTCCTCTCCTGCATCATAGACATCAATGATATTCGGATGCATAATTCCCGCTGCCATCTGTGCCTCCATTCTAAACTTGGAAATAAAATCGCCATTTATACTGAATTCCTGTTTCAGTATCTTGGCCGCACCAAAACGGTTCAGCTTAAAATCTTTAACCTTATACACTTCTGACGTCCCGCCTATACCAATCTTCTCTAATAGTTCATAACGTCCACCTATTATCATTCCAATCTTAATCATGCCCCACCTCGTCTGCTAACGCTCCGATACTGCCTTCGTGTACTGCACCATTTTCACCGTTACATAAACTGCAACCAGCAGTTCCGTAACCGACATAGCAAACCAGATCGCTCCTGCTCCTGCTACAACCGGGAGAATATAGATCAATACCCCGCTGACCACAGCACCCTGGAAACAGAAACAATAAAGGAAGCCATAGGTCTCATCAGTGCCTGAAAGTAATAAGTTGAAAAAATATTAAACGGAAGCAGCAGGAAAGAAACGCCATAGCTGCAGATAATATCCGGAGCAATAGCCAGAATTTCCTCTGTCGGCTTCATAAAAATACGGACAAAAAGATTCGGGGCAAAAACAGCCAGCGCAGTCCAGACCATTCCAAATACTGCTGCCGTCCCTAATGCATACTTCAAAATCTGTGCAATACGTTTCCCTTTTCCAGCACCAAAATTCGCAGAAAGCATCGGCTGAGATGCCTGACCAATACTGTAAGCACAACACTGGACAAAAGTGCTTATATTGATAATAATACCGTAAACCGCCAATGCATCCGTCCCCAGATACTTTAAAATCTGTCTGTTAAACAGCATTGTGAGGATTCCCATCGCCACATCAATAAAGAACGTGGAAAATCCTGTTATACAAATAGATTTGAGAATAAAAAACAATTTCACGGGCTTCTCAAATCTTAACGTATTCTTTTTACCAAGAAAATGAGTCAGCATGACCAACAAGGAAAGAACAGAACCAATCGCAGTTGCAAGCCCTGCCCCCATAATTCCCATATTTAGAGCAAAAACAAAAAAATAATCTCCGAACACATTAAAAATCCCACCAAATAAAACCGCCTTCGTAGCAAGGGTCGGATTCCCATCATTACGCAGGAAGGCTGACAGAAGCTGTGTAAAAAGGAAACTCGGCACTACAAATTTAACCGGAAACAGATAACTCTTTGCCAGAGGAAGCAGTGTTTCTTCCGCCCCGAACAAACGCAATAGTTCCCCATCAAAAAAGATCACCGCCAACCATGTAACAACCGCCAAAGCTGTTGCCCCGATAAGTGCGGCAGTAAAATATTCATTAGATTTTTTACGATTGTGTTCAGACTCCCCCCCGTAAGGTAGTAAAAAGGACAGAGCCGCCGATTCCCATAAGAAGCCCCAGGCTGTATATAATATTCCAGACAGGGGCAACCACCGCTAATGCTGCCGTGCCCTCCGGTCCTTGATACTGCCCTACCACAGCCATGTCCACCACACCATAAATGGACGAAATCAACGCACTTCCGAATGCGGCAGTCAAATATCTAAAATACATTGGTTTTATTTTGCTTGTAAGCAGATCCATACCATTCTCTCCCTCCACTTAATAGTTTTTGCCTATTATCATTGAGAACTATTCTATTTTCATTCCCATCAATATAACCTCCTCTTCCCTTTCAAAGCCATACCTGCCATAAAATTCCGGAAGCGTGCCTTCATTTGCGGTAATCAGATTTATGCCTTTTATTCCACGCTCTTTCATCTCTGAAATACAGTGTTTCAGGAGTTTCGTTGCAATGCCATTTCTTTGGTAATCCGGCAAAACAGCAAGGTCATTGATCTCAAAAACTCTTCCATAATGAAAAAGCATCGTACTGCCCAAAATAAACCCTACTACATTGCCATCTGACAAGCACTCCCATCCATAAGATTGTTCTGATTCTAAAATTTCACTGATATGGAGTATCGCATCCTCTATTTTCCAGCAGTCATTCCAAGGTTCTCCGGAAAATGCTTTTGCATATATTTTCCCGTATTCTTCCACATGTTCTGGCGAACAGCATTTTATAATATAATGACCCATATTGATAATTCCTCCTTACTTTTTGCATGGCTGAGAAAGTAACCTGCATTACCACTCGCCAATCAATGGACGCGGAATATACCACCATTTTTCAAAATCCAATTGATATCGCCCGCTAACCACGCTTATATCCGAATTGAGCTTCCATTTTGTCCATGTATGATAACTGTTTATAATGTCTTCTAACAGATCATTATCCATCGACTCGCAGAATGCCCTGCACTTTTCCACTATTTTCTCCAGCTTATCTTCGCATTGCCATACATACTGCTCCAATCTGCGGTTACATGGAAACAGAATTTTGTTCTCCTGCAGTATCAGGCGGTATATGCAATATATAATTTCACTCGCCACACGGATCTTCATATATTCATCCGCTTTGCAAACCTTCCAGTAATATCCGTAATCCAACATGAGATCACTGTAAAACGATAACATTTTATCAGGCATTTCCGCTTCCTGAAAAACCGCAATCTTTGTGACCAGCTCAGGAATTTCTTGTAGGCTCACTACCCTTCTTCGTATGTGCTTTTCCCCTGAATCACATCTGTTAAGGAATGATGCTTTTCCCGGTATTCGAATTCCTCCTGGCTGACCACCGCCATTCCATCCAGATTGGAATTTTCCCGTTCCATCCCTTTCGCCACGCTTCCGCCAAAAATGAAAGCAATCATGCCCTTCTGTACACGATAATAGTTCTTCATGATCTGCAATGATTCTTCGTGATGTTTATACATTTTTACACCCCTTACAATATTCATTTCTATTTTTTCACAGCATGCACTTTATTGTTCCGTTTTTTCCATCGCCAGGTACATATTATTCTCTTCCTCACTTAATTTTCACTTCCCAAAAAGTAAAAAAAGCTGGATAAAGAACAGACTTTTCAATCTGCGCCTTATCCAGCGTATTACTTCCAACGAGTAATATGCCCTCCGAGCAATTCATCTGCATTATATAAAAACATACTGTTTTTGTCAAGTTTTTAGACGAAGGATTCACGGAAATCAATTTTCGTAATTATGCACAAAAGAAAAAAGCAATCGAGTAGGAGGCTAACCATTAGTTGGTTAGCCTCCTACTCGATTATTCGCATATCTCTATTTCATTATATCGTATCTCTTATGCGTTTGTTCTTTTTCTCCAAGCTGCGATTGCTGCAAGCACTGCCATAAGTCCTGCCGCCGCAGGGATTGCCATGTTCGCTGCATCGCCTGTCTTCGCTGCTGACTTACCTGTTGCATTGCTTGTCGTCTTGCCAGTCGTTTGCTTTCCGTTGTCGGAAGCTACTTTGTCGCCTGCTTCACCAGCAACTGCTTTTTTGTCGCTCTTCTCTTCTTTCAGTTCTTGCGTTGCCGTCTCTAATGCTTTCACTGCGTTATTGACCTCAACCTGTGTTGCATTCTTGTCCTCAAGCACTGCTGCTGCTTTTGCATATGCCGCTTTCACTGCTTTTGCGCTTTCTGCGGTATACAGACTTAAATCCAGTCCTGCAACCTGTTCTAAGAGTTCTTCCAGTTTGTCTTTATTCGGTACTTCACGAAGCGCCCTTCTTCCAGCCTCAAGATTCGTTCTTGCTGCATCTACCTCTGCCTGAGTCGCCTCTGTGTTCTGGTATACGGAAACTGCCAGATCATATACCTCCTTAAAGATCGTATAGCTTTCTTCGGTATATTTGTCTGCGTTGTCTACATACTGAAGAGATTTGTCAATGAGTTTCTTAAGTGCAGTCTTATCTGCACTTGCAGCTTTCAGTGTCAGCTCATCGAATGCTGCCTGCAGCAATTCTTTCACTCTGTCTACCACTGCCTGATCTTCTTCTGTCAGGGTTTCATTGTCAATCACTGCCTTAGCTGCTTCCAATGCATTTGCAAATACACTTGCAGATTCTTCTGTATATTTATCAAGTTCTGTGTCCTTCACGGCCTCATAAACTGCGATCAGTTCACTCTTATCTGCCGGGGTCTTTTCAGGTTCTTTCTGTGTCAGTCCTGTGATTGCCGCTTCCAATGCATCTGCTACCATATCTACAAAGCTCTGCTGGGAATCCGGAAGTGTCAATACAAGCTCACCCATTGCAAGCGAAGATTCCAGTGTTGCTACACTTTCCTCCACATATCCGCTCACATCGCCAGCCATGATTTCTCTTGCCTGCTCAACGAGTGCCTGCAATCTGCTCATATCAGCTTTCTTTTCATCTTCCACCAGATTGTCTATCGCGTTTTGAAGATCTGTCTTTGCTTTTTCGATTTCTTCTGGGAATGCATTTTCATCTTCCAGCACCTTATTTGCTGCTTCCAGCGCTTTTATAAATGCTTCTGCGGTTTCCGCGGTATAATTTCCGATGTTTGGAAGGATTTCCTGCTCTGCCATATCTACCTTATTCTTAAGTTCCGTGTTATCTCCTCCAAGGAAGCTTAACATGTGTACCCAGTGAAGCAGTTCTGCATACATTGCATTTACCTCTTCCTGTGTAACAGTTGCATCGTTCAGCATTTCTTCTGCTTCTTCTAATGCTGTTTCAAATGGTACTTTCACTGCCGGTATCAACATATCATAACCTTCTACATCTTTCTGATCGTTTGCATACTGAACAAGTGCTTCTAAATCAGATTTATCAGATTCCACCGGCTGTCCTGTTACTTCTTTGAGAACAAAGTCAAACTTATCTAACTGCGGAGAATTGTACTGTGGTCCGGTAAAGGTTAATACGCCTGCGCCTGCTTCTAGTACATTTAATGTAAAGGTTTCTGTATGCGTATTCCTTGCCCCGTCATTCGCACCGGCTACTTTTTCTCCCGCTTCGATCTTTCCGTTTTCCTCTGCCCACACAAGTGCATTTCTGGAATCCCCGCTTCTAAATGTCACCTTAACCTCATAGCTTCCTGCTTTTTCTGCATAATAATGAAGTACGATCTGGTCATTGGTATTTAAGGAATTCACAAACGTTCCGTTACTTGCCCAATCTGCCTTTGCAGTTTCCAACGGCCAAGCTTCATTATCGCCTGTATTTCTTAATATGAAATGCTCTGCCTCTAATGTTTTTTCCTCACCGTCAACTTGGGTCGGGAATGCAAATGGATTGGCTGCAGTATAATTTACAAATGCAAATTTTGCTTCGATCGTCATATCTGCACTGATGTTTGCTGCTTCATAGCTTGTCACTGCTCCTACAGACTCTCCATTTACGAGAACATCTTCCACTACATATCCGTCGCTTGCCGTGATTTCATATCTCACGCTGTCGCCTTCTGTAACTTCCGTCTCGCCTGCCGGGGAAATACTTCCGCCTTCGCCTGCTGCTGCGGTAACGGTGTATTTATCCAGTACGATTTCCAATGGTTCAATGACAAATTTGTCAAGCTGCGGAGATTTATCTGCCGGTCCTGTAAATACCAGTGTTCCTGCTCCTGCTTCTAATACTTTCAGTTCAAAAGTTTCCGTATGAGTTGCCTGTGCTGCGTCGCCTGCGCCTGCAACTTTAACTCCCGGTTCAATCTTTCCGCTCTTTTCTGTCCAGGACAATGCATTTTTCGGATCACCGCTTCGATAATCCACGGTCACTTTGTATGTTCCAGGTTTCTCTGCATAATACGCATACTCAACAATGTCAGCCACATCCAGACAGTTAATGAATTTTCCGTTACTTGCCCAACCTGCTTCTGAAATCTGCAAGTACCATTGCGGCTCATTTCCTGTGTTGATCAATGTTTCCGCAAATTCCGCTTCCAGAGTAGAACTGCTTCCTTCTTTCCAAGGGAATCTGAATGGGTCTTGCTCCGTATATTTTTCTCTCTTTACAAGTGCGCCTTTTGCAGTTTCCAAATCGTTGTATGCTTTCTGAATCTGGGCGTCTGACGCTTCGCTTTCCAGAACTTGAGCTGCCGCGCTTAATTTTTCTGTAAATGCATCCCATCCGCCACTGTAATGTTCTGCAAGAAGAGCGTTGCTTTCGTCTACCAATTCCTGCAGTTTTGCTTTTGTAAGGCCATCTGCATCTTTGATTGTCACCGCTGCCCTTTTTGTGAATCCGATGATCAGTCCTTCGGAAGGTGTCGTAAGCTCAATGCTAAATTCCTGATCGCCAGTCTCATTGGTATTTCTTCTTGTAGTAACCGGAACCGTTGTCTGACTTTCGCCATCTGCAAATGTCACTATCTGCGGTGTAGTATCGAAGTCATCCTGAATAGCGCTTCCCGGATTTGGCTCCAGAATTGCAGTAACTTCACCAGCCGTACCACCAATACGATTTACAACGACATCCATCGTCTCATCTTCGTTCATGGTATAAGCAGTTTTTTCCAGCTCGATCATACCTTTGCCGCCATTATTGATTACATATGCAGCCTCAAGACCGATTGCTTTATTCTTTACTTCCAATCTTAATGTATGTTCGCCATCTTCCAGATCATCGGATATAAATATCTTCTGTCCTACGGCACGTGAAGTTCTGTGAGTGTCGATTGTTTCTACAAACTCACCGTCAATATAGATATCAGCTGTTCCATGATTCGGATCCAGCGTTCCCATCAGATATACTTTGGTTCCATCAAATGTAAGTTCCAGTGATTTTCCCGGATTTGCCCACATATTCGTTCCATTGATATACTGCTGTCCAGTCTCCTGCGTCCATCCGCTGTATGAAAAATGTACGTTATCTGTATTATCCAGTACATCCATTCCTTCCGGAGCTGCGCTTACAAGTTCGAATCCGCTGCTTGCCTTAAACACACCGATTTCACTAAGCATCGGTACGGCTTCACTTGTTGTCACAGTGATTTTCACCTGATCTGCTCTGACCGCGCTCTTTCTGCTTAACCGTTTCGCACCGATTGTCGTACCCTGATCAAATGTCTTCCATTCGCTGTTATCACCGGTACGATACTCTACCTTAAAGCTCTTGATTCTCTGTCCGTACTGGATTGCTTCTTCGATAGAAACTACATCAAAGGTCTTCTCAGAACCAAGATCGATCACTACGCTTCCGCTGTTTGTTCCATCGTTGGTAGTCCAATATGTATCATCATCACCATCCAGCACATTGCCTGCCTTGAATGCCATGTCATTGCCGCGGACTTCGGATGCGCTTGCCGCACCGTTGGCTGCCAGATTGTTTTTGAATGTATCTTTGATTTCTTTTCCGAATTCTGTAACACGTTCAAGAATCGCATCATCTACTTTTCCTTGATTGTTCGGAGGCACATTCAAAAGCAGCGGTGCATTATGTCCTACAGAATTAAAATACATTTGTCCCAGATCTGTAAGGCTCTTTGGCGTTCTTTTGGCTGTTCCCCAAAACCACCCGGATGTAATACGCGCGTCTGCTTCCGGCACGGTCCACATGGTTCCGTCTTCATATCCTATATACTGGTTTCCTCTTCGGTTACTGTCAACCTCATGTCCGTTTACCAGCTTTGATTTTGACCATGTTTCTTCATTAGCGATTCCGCTTTCGTTACCAATCCACTGCACGGTCGTAAATTCCTCTGCCTGGAACATCAGGCAGTCGGCTTCATAACCTGCTGCTTTTCCTTCATGGCTTTGAATAACTTCGTTCCATCTTGCAAAATCATACTCCTGTGCATTCGCGCCGCTTCCTTTGGCACCATCCATCCAGATTTCATTGAAATGTCCTGCATTTCCGTATTTGTCATCCCCAAGGATTTCATCTAACTGTCCGGCATAATAATCATTATAATCCAACACGTCATTTTCTGCAGTTGTCGGATTGCCATTTGCATCTTTGTATCCGTAGCTAGGCTCATGGATATCCCATGGTGACAGATACAATCCCATGTCCATATCATATGCGGTACATGCTGCTGAAATCTCTGCAAGAATATCTCCGTTACCATCTTTATAGCTTGTCTCGGCTACGTCATATGTCGTATAATCACTTGCCCAGATACAAAATCCATCATGGTGTTTTGCAGTCACGATCAATTTCTTGAATCCTGCTTCTTTTAAAGTCTTCACCATCGTATCAGCGTCAAAGTCTTCTTCTAACGTAAAGATTTCATCCGGTGTTCTGCTGCCGTAATTCTCTCCCCATTCAATCTCATTGAATGTATTTGGTCCGAAATGACAAAATGCTGCCAATTCTTCTTTTTGATACTGGTACTGATTTGCATTCGGAAGCGCTCCCCATGTAGCAGGCGCGGCTGTTCCATTCTCTGACAGTTGATTATCTGCTACATATCCATTTTCGGATGCCCGTACAGAAGGTTGTCCGGTAAATGCTCCGGAAACCGTCATGATTCCTGCCAGAAACAAAGCTAATACTTTTTTCTTTTTCATTCTTTCTCCTCCTTTTTATTCGATTTGCATATAAATGCAAAACATATTACATTACGATTATACAATACTTCTAACCGATAATGCTAATATAAATTCTCCTTATTGCATTATTTTTTTATATAATTCGGCACGAATCGCACAAATAAGAACAAATTCCTACTAAAAACTGACAAGGGTTCCCATACAAATCTGGGAACCCTCAATAAATTTACTTATTTTGATCTGCTTTTTTCTTCCAAGCTGCAATTGCTGTTAGAACTGCCACAAGGAGTGCTGCCACAGGTATTGCTGTGTTAGCGCCATCCCCTGTCTTCGCTGCCGTATTGCCGGCCGTTTTACTTGTTGTCTTTCCTGTGCTTGCTGTCTTTCCTGTTGCAGTTGTCTTGTTTCCTGTATCAGAAGAAGCTACTTTATCTGATTTATCAGAAGTATGATCTCCTGCTTCTGCATTCGCTGCTTTCACCGCTTCTTCTAATGCCGCTGCTGCTGCATCGACTGCCTTCTGGTCTGCATTCTCATCTTCGAATACTGCAACTGCCTGTGCATAGGCTGCTTTCACTGCATTCGCGGTTTCTGCGCTGTATGCACTTAAGTCCATTGCTTTTACTTTGCCAAGTAAGTCTTCTAACTTGTCTTTGTTCGGTACTTCTCTCAAACCAAAGATTGCTCTAAGAAGTGAACTATATGCTGCATTTACCTCATCCTGCACTTCTGCGTTTGCAAGTACGTCCCTTGCTCCTTCTAACGCTGCCGTAAATGTCGCTGCCGTATCCTTCGTATACTTCGCAATCCCTGCTTCGTACTTCGCTGCGTCAGCTGCGAGTTTTGCAAGTTTATCTTTATTTACCGTAACCTTCACAAGTGCATTCATTTTTGCTTGCAACTCATCATGTGCCGCATTGATTTCTGCCTGAAGTGTATTTGCATCTCTAAGAACTGCTTCTGCCGCTTCAAGCGCTGCTTTAAATGGTGCCCAGCTCTCTTTTGTATAGGCACTTTCTACCTTTCCGCTTGCAATACTTACAACAGATTGCAGGGTCTCGGCATTGCCTGTAAAGTCTAACAAATGTACTTTTGCAAGCAGTGCATCGTATGCTTTGTCTACCTCTGTCTGTGTTGCTGCTGCATTTTCATTCACTGCAACTGCATCTGCAAGAGCTTTTTCAAACAGCTCTTTTACCTTTGGTACAAGATATTGATAGCTTTCCGCTTTCTGTGCATCCTCGGCATACTTAATCAGTGCCGCCAAGTCTTCCTTATCTGTCTCTACCGGCTCTGCTGCCCTTGGTTCTAACAGACGTATTTCTGCTGCGGATGCATAATTCTTTCCATCCTGAGTAAGAGAATCTACTGCATAAAGACGAACATTGGTCACACCTTCTGCCGCCTCAAAATCTGCCAGCTTCCAGTTATTGCTTCCGTTCCATTTACCTTCTGCAATTGTTGTGTATGTCTCCCCATTATCTTGGCTTACTTCAATACGATATCTGGTAATGATTCCGTTCGTTCCGCCAGCGCTTCTTGTCAGATAACGAAGTCCGCCAACCGTTGTCGGTTCTGCCAGTTTAATATCAATCCATAAGTTTTCTCTTGGTTCACCTGCCCACTTACTATGCCAGATAGTACCTGCATTATTATCCAGTACGTTCGATGCAGGTCCTTCGGATCCGCTTGCTGACTGCTGGCTTCCTGCAGTTGCCGTCATACCGTCTGCCGGAATATCTCTGGAATCATCTGTTGCTTCCGGGTCATACAATTCTTTTATGAGTGACTGATATTTTTTCCAAAGTTTTTCACTGACTTTGATACTATCCCCAGTTGCCTCTGTCGGATAAGGAGTTCTGTCTTCTGCCCATTCTTCTGCTCTCTCAAGAACTTCATTCTTAATCTTTGGCTGCTGCGTATTATTAAACTGAGTTGCATTCATACCAGCATCCAATCCTTCTTCCAGATATTTCGCAAATATTTCCCAGCGCATTCCATAATAATCTGTCATAAGACCTGCAAGATGACGATTACAGTAATCCAAAAGACCTTCTGTTCCTTTGAGTGGGTCATCCAGTACCCAGTATGTGAGGAATGTTCTTTCCACTTCTTCAAAATATGCCTGATCAGAATCTGTCACACCCCTGTTTTTTGCCCCTTCCAGACGTGTTCCAACGAGGAAATATTCATTCGTTGCCAAAATCTCATCCAAATCTTCTGCGATTTCAATCATAAGATTCGCATATCTCATTGCTTCTTCTTTATCGCCTGATACAAAGCTTGGCTGAATATTTGCATATACTTCCCCGGAAATATCTGCAAGTACCTGACGGTTAATATCCACTAAGTCATACAAGAACTGCGGCGTTGGGTGATCCATCTTCTTCGCTGCTTTTATCAGGTCTTCCCATATCGGGAAAATATCCTGTGTCTGATATACTTTATCGTTACTGCCGTATGTACGCGCTTTTGCACCGGATAATTTCGGCATTGCGTTGATCAATGTCTGGGATGTTCCGTCACCGGCTACAAACTTGCTGTAAATCGTATGATGCATCGTATCCCATGCACGGTCGATTTCTTCCTGTGCCTGTGCATAATTGTCTGCACCATATCTGCGTTTTGCATAATCTTTTAACCACTGGTCCATATCCGGTTTTTCCAAACGCCATGTCATCTCTGCCATCAGTCCGTAAAGTGCCGGGTTCGTATCTCCGCCTTCCGGAGCGATCGCAACCCCTTTCATGAAGTTTGCAGATACCCTTGTATCAATGACATTGGATGCGATATGATCCATTCCGCCGCCAAGTCCGGTGTTTCCGCCAAAGTTAAATAACATAGACCATAACCACTGTGTCTGTCCGAATTCATTGTTGGTATTCCATTTCGGACGGTTATCTGCACTCAAATCTACGAACATCAGATGTCCTTCTTCATAGTATTGTGTAAGCCATGTCTGGTATCTCCAGGAGGTCTGCATCCAGATTGCATCCGGATTCAGCTTAAGGAGCTGGTCGCTCATCTCTTTTAATACGGTTCTTGGAAATGCCGCATGTGACACTACGAATCCTTGCTCACCAATCAGGTCTTTATATCCGAATTTCGGAGTACGTCCGTATTCGTTAAATCCTAACGTTTCCATCAATGACTCATAATAAATATCGGAAATCTGCTGGAATTTATCGTGCATTTCTTCTGCCTTTGCACTGTCAGAAGTTTCTACGGAAGGACTGATAAACACGCCCTGAGGAAGGTTCATCCATCGTGCTGCGGAATATAAAAACATTCCGTCGAATAAAGAACCTGGCTGGTCGATAATCATTTTTGCTTTAGAGCTGCTTCCATAGTAATCTTCTCTCTGATTCGGGAACATGAATGGAACCTGTCCTACGAATGGACGGATTTCCGGTTCCATGCCAAATGCAAATGCCATCTCAACGACTTTCTTTGCAAGCGCGCCTTCTTTTTCTACTGCTTCCTGCGAAAGTTCATATCTTCCATAGTACTGCTCGGTACCTTTGTTGGAGCGCCTCAGCTCTTCTAAAGCTGCATCATCCAATCCAAGCTCTTCTTTTGCATTGTACCATACCGCATGATCTCCGATATCTACGAGGAACATGTTAAATCCATTCATTGCCATCCAGTCAATCCGATGCTGCCATTCTTCTTCTCCATAGAGAACTGTTGTGTATTTATACTCACAGTTTTCATTGAAATAATGACGGTACTCGTATGGAAATACGATTCTTACCGGTTCTTCTACCACCGGAAGTTCTTGTGGAAGCACTAAATTACTTTCTCCGACATATGGAAAATCCAAATATGCATAATATTTCAGGTAATAGTTGTATGCAGTCGCAAGGGCTACGCCATTATTTCCTCTTAAGATCACTTTGCCATCCGCATAATCTACTTCGTATACGTCCATTCCGGTCTCTTCATCGGCTGGGATAATTTCTACGATAAAATTATCACTGCTGTCTTTTCCTGTGACACGTTCAATCAGATTCTTTGTTTCACGAATCGGTATGAGAGAAGCTGCTTCAAATTCTTTCTGTGCGTCTTTTATCTTTGCTTCCATATCTGCAATCGCACCAACTGTCATATCTTTTGCAAGTGCTTCCTCACATTCTGTCAGGATTGCTTTAAATTTTGCAATCGCATTTTCTTTGTAATCTTCTTTTTTTGCCGCATTCACGAGCTTCCATGCATTTTGAAGACGAATCACGCATATTTCTTTATCAGATTCTTCCGCTAATTTCGGATGTGCTGTTACCACACACTGTGCCGTCTTATTGCCGTACTGCGTTGTCGCCGTAATCACAACTTCTACGGATTCTTGTCCTTTGGGAATTCCGACAACGGTGATCGTTCCGTCCTGTTTGACAGATACCACAGATTCATCGGAAGAAGACCATGTCACATTTTTATTACTCGCTGTTTCCGGAAGAACCGTTGCGACAAGCTGCAGGGATTCTCCTTCTGCCAATTCCACTTCTTCTTGCTCAATGTAGATTCTCATATCTCTTCTGCTACCGAAAATCCCACTGTCAATTCATCGATCACATAAGAACTCGTCGCTTCGATAATATAAATGCGAACTGCACTTCCTTTCACCGGAGACGCAAAATTCACTGTCTTTGATTCAGACTATGCCGTATTCGTAGTCCAGTTCATAGAAAATACTTTGCCGTCTTCTACCCAATTCCAATTTCCTGATTCGTCTTTATACTGTACCTTGATTTGTTTGATACACTGTCCGGTTGCCCACCATGTCTGGAATGTAAGGGATTCGAACTGAATCATATTTTCATAATCAAGCTCCAGATATACATTCTCGCCTTTTCCACGTCCCTGAAAATGACTTGCTGTCACGCCATCCACAATATACGCAAGCGGCTGCGATGCTTCTCCGGTAAATGTAACTGCCGGTTTGTTCTGCGCGAGATTAAATGCATATGCCGCATCTTCTAACGTTTTCAGACCGTCTGCTACAAGTCCTGTTCCGGCTACCTGTGAGCCAGCCGTATTTCCAACTGCCGTCACCTCTTTTGCATATGTGTCTATCGCTTCCTGACTCCATGTAAGAGGTGTCTCTCCTACAGTTGCTGCTTCTAATGCTGCCTCTGCTGCGCGAAGTCTTCCGTTTAACCCCACCGTACTTTCCAACTGTGCTCTTTTCAAATCACGAATCAATTCAAATAACTGTCGGTTTGCTTCATAAATGTCTTCTTCTGTATCCAGAAGTTCCTTTGGAACATTGGCAAGCCCTGCTTCAAATGCATCCAAAGTATCCGGAAACCATAATCCATTATCCATTCCTGCATGCTCGCGCGCATTTTCTCCTAAGTCTTCTGCCTGTGCCAAGAGTTCGGTATAGTCTTTTGCATCACTTGGAACATAGAGAAGCCTCATCTCGGATGCAGCTTGTACATCAGACGTGATTTTTACGGATTTTGCTTTTACCGGTTCCTCAAATGTCAGGAAATAAGTGCCCAGTTTTTTCATGACTTTTCCTGTTTCCACCGGTTCCTCTTCATATGTACTTCCATCTTCACTTACGAAAATTTCGTAATCAGACATCGTTCCGTTGATGTTGTTGTCCAGACGGGATACATACTCAATTCCTGTAATGTATTCTGCCTTCTGTGCACTCAGAGTAACATCGATACTTGCAGGCGCGTTGCTCCATGATGCCTCCCATCTTGTGTCATTGTTGCCATCTAGCAGACGGTTCGCACCGTAACCGCTCTGTGTGCTGCTTGCCGCCGCACTTGTCTGTTCTTCCGGATATTCAATATATTTGTCATTGTCTAACCATATATATCCGCCGGCCGCTTTTGTGTCTTTTTCTGCTTCTTTTGCATAGGATGGTACGGTCATGCTTGTCAAAACCATACTGCACATCAGCATACCACCCAAGACTCGTTTCATCGTTTTTCTCATTGCCTTCCTCTCCTGATTTTATTTTGTTTGTACTGCTTAATTATATTTTATATACTTTTTTCCTATTTTTCTTGTCAAAAACAGTCCTATTTTCGTGAATTTTTGTAAAAAACGGAACTAATTTTTATCCCATGCATTGTTGACAATATATTAGAACTATGTTATAGTGTGTACTATCCAGATAGGATCAGATATTAATTTGTATACAGATTTTTTTACTTATCTTTTCATTTTCTATCATGACACTTTACTAACAGTTATCATTTTGTTATAATTAAGGAGAAACAATGGCAAAAATAAATAAAAAGTATAAGGATAAGTTATTTCGTATCATCTTTCGAAAGAAGAAAGATTTATTGGATCTTTATAATGCAATCAATGGTACTAACTATAAGAACACTAAACACTTTTCCATTACTACGTTGGAAGATGTTGTGTACATGGGAAGAAAGAATGACCTTTCTTTTATTGTCGGCAATATTTTGAACCTTTATGAGCACCAAAGTTCTTTCAGCCCGAATCTGCCTCTTCGTGGTTTACTTTATTTCGCAGATTTATACCGCAGTTACATTGAACCTTCTAAAAAACAATTGTATTCCGAAAAGGCTTTTCAGATTCCTCTTCCGCAATACATCGTTTTTTACAATGGAACCCAAAATGAACCGGAGCGTACAGAACTTCGTCTCAGCGATTTGTTCCTAAAAACATCCGACAACATGTCTCCCGCCTTAGAATGTACTGCAATTATGCTGAATATTAATCTTGGACATAATCGGGAGTTGATGGAAAAATGTCATCTCTTAGGGGAATATGCTTACTTCGTGGCTCTTGTCCGGGAATACTTAAATACCAACACGGACGAAACAGAAGCCGTCTCAAGAGCTGTAAACGAGTGTATTAAAAACGGAATCTTATCTGAAATACTGCGCAAAAATAAAGCGGAGGTAATCGATGTGATACTTACAGAATGGGATGAAGAAGAATTCCGTGAATTTTTAAAAGAAGAAGCCAAAGAAAGTGGATTTCAGGAAGGCCGCGAGGCAGGCTTGACCGTTGGACGAAAAGAAGGTTTAACCGTTGGGCGTGAAGAAGGTTTAACTATTGGGCGTGAAGAAGGAATCCGTGAAGGAATCCGCGCATTGATCATTACTTGTCAGTCTCTTCATGTGTCCAAAGAAGAAACCTTGCACAGAATCACAGAATGCTTTTCTATGAATGAAGAAACAGCAAAGGCATATATAGACGAATTCTGGAAAATTTAATAATGTTTATAAAAACGGACTGGTGTTTTTACACCAGTCCCCACTTTCAGACGTCTTTACAATTCTCTTTCACACAAATCCAGTGCTGCTTCTATCACTTTATCCATATCATAATATTTATAATCTCCCAATCTGCCTCCAAAGATTACATTTTTTTCCTTCGCTGCCAGTTTTCTATACCGTGCAAACAACGTATTATTCTTCTCATCATTAACCGGATAATATGGTTCCATCCCCACTTTCCATTCAGAAGAATACTCTCTGGAAATGACAGTTTTCTCCTGTTTGCCAAACTCGAAGTGTTTGTGTTCGATGATACGGGTATATGGTACTTCCCGCTCCGTGTAATTTACAACCGCATTTCCCTGATAATTATCTGTATCCAACACTTCCGTTTCAAAATATACCGAGCGATATTCCAACGCTCCAAGCTTGTATCCAAAATACTCATCAATCATACCAGTAAACACTGTTTTTTCCGCGATATCCGGATTTTCTTTGATAAATGAAAAATAATCCGTGTTCAGTTTTACTTCAATGCCCTCCAGCATCTGCTCTGCCAGTCTGGTATATCCACCGATTGGAATCCCCTGATACCGATCGTTAAAATAATTATTGTCATAAGTAAATCGTACCGGCAGCCGTTGGATGATAAAAGGCGGTAACTCTTTGCAGTCTCTACCCCACTGTTTTTCCGTATATCCTTTGACCAATTTTTCAAACACGTCTCTCCCTACCAAAGATATTCCTTGTTCTTCTAAGTTCTTTGGTCTGGTAATGCCACTCTCCGCAACCTGCTGCGCAATCTTTTCTTTCGCTTCTTTTGGTGTGCGAATTCCCCACATCTTGCTAAATGTATTCATATTAAAAGGCAGATTGTATAGCTCATCTTTATAGACTGCTATAGGCGAATTGATATAGTTATTAAATTCTGCAAACTGATTCACATACTCCCAGACTTTTTTATTGGATGTGTGAAAAATATGAGCGCCATATTGGTGTACTTGAATCCCCTCTATCTCTTTACAATAAATATTTCCTGCGATATGTCCCCTTTTATCAATTACAAGGCATCTCTTTCCTTTTTTTGCTGCCTCGTAAGCAAACACTGCTCCATAAAGCCCCGCTCCTACTACCAGATAATCATATTTCATACTGCACTTCTCCCTGCATATTTGTCTTTTGTCTTCTATCATACCCTTTGTCCTCTCCAATGTAAAGGAACCATCGAAAATATCTATGCAGGTCTGCTTTTGTATTCTTTGCTATTCCTCATAGTTTTCTTCTTTCTTCCTCACGTTCTCAATCAGCTGCTGCGCCATCGCAATAGATTCTTCACTCAATTGAATCACATCCAACTCTTGCCCTGGCATGGAATAAGTCTGTGCTTGCATATTCGTTCCTTCCGTCGTATAGGAAATAATCTCCCACTGAGCATGATCAGATAATTGCATCCTCACAAGCGCCGCGATCTGCGCATTGGGCATATTCGTCTCAAAACTTCCAGCCAATGCATCCATGACCGAACCGTAATTCGCAAGCATCGAAGAAGACGCGCATTTTTTTACAACTGCTTTAATGACCTCCATCTGGTTCTTCGCCCTTTGATAATCACCTTCCGGAAAACTATAGCGTTCTCTTGCAAATGCAAGCGCTTCGATTCCGTTAAGCTTATTATATCCCTTTTTGTAATCTTTGAGTGTTCCGACGCTAAAATCATAATCAGAATGCACTTCAATACCTCCAAGCGCATCCACTACTTCTATAAATCCGGTAAAATTAATTTTTACATAATAATCAATCCCCACATCATACAGGCGTTCCAATGCATCCATGGATGCCTCCACTCCATAAATCCCTGCATGCGTCAGTTTATCTTTCGCTCCCTGCGTCGCCAAATATTCTACATACGCATCCCGGGGCGTGGATAGAAGTAATACTTTTTTTGTCTCCGTATTGACTACCGCCAAAATATTTACATCACTCCTAGAGCGTTTGCCTACATTTCCATAGGTATCAATTCCGCTTAAATACATGACAAAGGAATCCGGAATATTCTTTGGAACCGTAGTTGGCGTATCCTCTACCGTCACCTCATCCATCATACTCAGCATTTTGCCGGACGCATTTACTCCGAATACACATCCTGCCGCTAACACGATGGTCAATGCACTTGCCAACACAGACGTGACCCTATTGCCGTGCATTACAAATACTATGACTGCTGCCGCCAGCAAAAATATACCTATCCCTGCAAGATATTTTACCGGTAATATCATAAGCTTTATACTAAAAACAAAAAAACTGACTCCCGCTGCCACATAGATAGCAAGCAATATATAGCCCAGCCACTGATACCATTTTATTTCTTCCAATCGCCTCATTGTTCTACCCATAAAAATCCCCCATAAATGTTTCTACATTTATGAGGGTCTCCACATTATTCCTATTATATTCACAATAATTTCCAACTCTGCTAACTTCGCTTTATAAACTTCGCCTGACACTTCGGGCAAGTAATCTCTATTTTCCCTTTTCCTCGTGGAATTCGGATCTTTTGTCTGCACACCGGACACTTATAAATATGGTGCGTCTTTCTCTGCGCCGTTGTGCTCTTAAATCTTCCAAAACGTTCCCGAAGCTTCGCCATCGTCTGCAGATATTTTTGATTCTCCTGATAACGCTTCGCATGATTCTTTGAAAACACACGGAAATATGCATAAATAAATGCCGCAAGCGAAACCAGATAAAGTATGTTTGACCGCACGAATGTTGAAACCACCATCAATCCAATCGCCGCAAAGGACAGTGTCCTTGAAAACTGATCCAGACCATATCTGCCATACATAAAACGTACAAATTTCTCTCTCATACTCGATACCACCTTTTCTATATGGTATTATATAACTTTTTTATGCAAAGGCAATGAATATAATACGAATTTTATATAAAAATTTTCTAAATACAAACTCATTCACCTAAACATAGCCGCTCTCTTTCTGAGCACAAATCCATTTGGCATAAGCAGCTATTGTATAAGCATCCTCAATCAGTCCTTCTTCTATCATTTCCCGAAATTGCTTTTCACTCACCCAGGAAAATCCCAAGATCCCTTCTTCTTTTCCAGGTAAAATGTTTGCTAAAGATGCAATTCTGGCAAGAAAAATCTGTACTTTTCCACTACACAGTCCACTGTCTGCCCTTATATCTCCAAGAAAAGTCACCGTACACTCCTCTTTTGCTAGACCTAATTCTTCCGATAATTCTCTCAAAATATTTTCTTGCGGCGTTAATTTTGGTCTCTCGGAAAAACCTCTTGGGAATTCAAACATCTGCGTCCGCGGTCCATGCCGGAAAATAGTAAGTAATCCAAGATTTCCATTACAATATGGAATCGCTACGGCACCATTGCTTTGCGGATTACAATATGCAACGCGCGCATAACTAAATAATCCATTTTGATCTCTGCAAAGATCTGCTAATACAAGATAATACGGTGAATTGTCGTATACAATCCCCATACTCTTTCCGGTCTCTTGTGCAAAATTTCTCATCTGTGTTTCATCGAGAATAAGTTCCATCTCCGGTGAGTTTGTAAATAAATCGGGACGCTGTGAAACAAGCTGAAAATATGCTTTTATGGTATCCATATATGTCCTCCTTTTAATTAGTATATACGTCAGATGTAATCTTTTTTGCATTTGGCAATTCTACCGTCGAAACTTTATAAGGAATTCCATCCGAAGTTTCTGCTTCTTGTTCAAGCAGTATAGGAATTTCCAGTATATCCGGTCTATAACCATCAAGACCTGTTTCCCTCTCCAAAACGTCACATCTCTTTGAAGCCGGAATATTTTGATCCGCAAATACTCTCCGGGAAATGCTGACTAACTCCACTATTTTTCCCCAATCGATCTTCGGTGATATTGTATAATCTGGCGCTATATACTGCTCAAAGAAATAATCTACGGCAGTTATTTCTTCCTTCATCTGGTCTCGAAATGAATCATTTCCTTTGTGATGCAGACATAACTCATCTATTGTTTCTCCCGCATATACAGTATCACAACTGCGGAAACCATTGGAGATAATATAACAGCGATGTACGATGCTGCGAAACAGTTCAATAGCTTCCCGGCTAACATTTGAACTGGTATGCTCAAGATTTAAAAAACGGTCATACTCACTTCTATTTTGACATCCCAGTTCTCTTGCCGATTCCATAAGCTTTCGGAACTCTTGAAGATGCCTCGGTCTCCCACTAATATGACATGTTTGTTCATCTTCTTCCAGTTCCTCTATCCGCCTATCCAATACTTCATTCAACGATACAGCCCCATGCGTCGTTAATGTCCTCGAAGGAATCCTGTATTTCTTATTTTGATGATAGCGAAAAAGTGTTTTGTCATGGAAAAGTTCAAACGCCACCTTATAGCTGTCGTAGATTTCCTCTAACTCGATTCTGCTTGTTTCATCTAATCTGCCTTTAAAATCCATAAAGCGAAGATTCTTTTCCAAAGCCTCAGAAAGAATCGCCCGATTTCGTTCACCGTTCACCCCGCGTAAACCCGCAAGACTACTGAAAACAAAGTCCGTATTTTTAAGATTGCGTAATAAATATTCTTTTGGCGTTGCCAGCGTTCCGTCCCCATAAGAGAACGTAGAACAGGAAATCACCCCTTGTTTACAAAGCGTTCTAAAACTGTTCTTTTGAATCAGCCGCAGCATATTCGCATTGTCAATAATTTGCGGCGGTTGAAGAAGAATCGTTTTTCCACTTGCCGCCAATTGAAACAAACACAGCTCCATTTGTTCCATATCCTCCGGATTTTTCCCCGTTACGCTGTCAAATGACGCACTAAATACCGGTTCGAATAAAAATTCACAATTTTCCCTACAAGCCATCCATTGGAATGGCGAAAGGATAACTTTTCTGTCCCCTTCCTCCTTCAAATCCTTATATGGTATGTTCCTTCCATTCAACTCTTCTTCTGCACGACATATTTCTGCATACAAATCTCCGGAAATAACCGGAAGATTAAGTACGGCCGCAACCAGACACTCGTCATAATTCCTGGCAAGTACGATTTCTTTCGCCTTTTCTAAATCAAATTCAGCTTTATCCCAATCAACAAAATTCTGATCTTTCCGATATCTGCGAATACATATCTTTGCTCGTCGAAACAACGCTTGTGCATAAAACAGAGGCAGCGCTTCATTACTTCCAACACACACCGTGTAACATAATGCTTTTTGAGATTGTTGACGCGGAATCGCAAAGCAAAGCTCTTTCATTTTATCTGTTTTATATGTTTGCTCCAGAAAGCCAATCAAAGCGTCCTGCTTTTCAAGCGCATCTTTCAGGTTCTCATCCGGTACGGTTTCTATCTCTATACAAGCTTTTCCCCAAAGTTGATTAAAATCTGTTACAAGCAACTGAGCGTCCGGAAACATATCATTTTCCCCTCTGGTCAAATATCCTTCAATAATAGAACGAAGTTGAACAATAGTCTCTTGCAGCTCCTGCACCTCTTTGGATAAATTTATGTAATTCTTCTTCCCTTCATTCACTTGCTTTTGAAGATTCTTTATCGCTTCAAGAAGATCATGAAGAATCCCATCTCCATCTCTTCTAATCTCAATAAAACACTCAGCCACCTTCCAGAGTATGCTTTTTACTTCTCCCTCGTAATCTCTGTCGACGGCAGGGAACTGCATATATTTTTCGACAAGATACCTCTGTAAATTCATCAGATTATTTGGATTATAATATTCTATCGGAATATAGAGCTCTTCTGTAAAAATGTCTTTAATCTGTTGCTCAACACAAGGCTGGTATTCCTCTGGAATACGTTGAAGCTCTTTCTTTAATAATTGCTCGAATTTTGTTTGCGGTGATGATTTTTTCTCTCCCCAATACTTTATTATAGTATTAATCCCTTCGTTCCTAGCTTCCTTGCAAATGGTTTCTTTGAAAACTTCAGACGAATTCATCAATGCTTTTAGTAATATTTTCACACAATTCAAAGCTATTTTTTCCACTATTATGTTTGTCATATGATATTCGAACCTCCAATTTCACCAGAACTTTGTGCATAGCCACAGAAAAATATGCCCAAACGCAAGACACATATTCTTCCCCTTACAGATTCAGAATTTGTTGTTTCTTCGCCTCAAATTCCTCCTCGGTAATAAGTCCGTAATCAAACAATTCCTTGAATTTCAATATTGCCTCTGCTGCCGATATCTGCATCGCATGCGATATATCCTTAGCTTTGTTTTTCGTTTCATTTTCATGTAACACAATCTTCAAAAATCCTGCCGCATCATGCACTTGTTCCAACAACTGACTATGGTATTTAACATTTTCATAATGTTCTGCATAATTCGCCAGAAACGATACTTTCTCTGTTCCTTGTATGACAAATTGAATTCCCAAACGTAAAAAATGTTCTGAATAACTTGTATAAGTAACATCTCTTCCTTTTTTATCTTCCTTAGTCGTAGAATCCGATTTTTTCTCTCTTACATCTACTATTTCAAAATCAATAATATCCTCGTATCTCATTACCGGATAGCCTTCGGCTCTCCAAAGTTTATGTACCTTATCAAACGAAATTTTCCCAAACCTGTCAGTAGCACGATACTCTGGATATGACTTCATTTGCATGATATCTCTTTTGACTTCATTAATTGTCTTTTCTGATAATTTTTCTTTCACCAAAAGACTGCATTGTTTTACACAATCTATACACAATGCAAACCCTTCTGAAATCTCATTCCCTCCGAATAATCCTAATTTTCCCCCACAATTGGCACAATATTCTTTCGGTTTCTGCATAGCCTCTGGTGAAACATTTATATTTCTTTCCTGCCATCTGGCAATATCCTCCGCAATCTCCTGTGAATCCAGCTCTTTCCAATGATGTTTTGTCTGCGCGCTGCATTTTTCATAGCAATCTTTACAGACTCTGTATCCTTCTTTTGTCCTAGGAGAAGTAATTCCAGCCTTCCCTCCGCAGCTGACACAATATTTCATACTTTCGTCCTCCGATTATAATATTTTCTCCAGTCATATACTTCTTTCACAATTTATATCTGCTTATACTATATCCCTTTTTTATTATTTTCGCAAACATAACTTACATGTTCTCTCATCCCCTAATAAAGTGGGCAAGCCCACTTCAACTCCTCCATCTTTTGCCCGGCGCTCGGGCATAACTCTTCTTTAGAACTCAAAATGTGCTTCGCACATTTTGGTGCCTGCGGCGGTCGCATACGACAACTTCATTGTACGCCGCAGTGCGCATCCCGCGGAGCGTTTTATGATATAGGAAAGTACGAACTTTCCTATATCATAAAAAGAAGTTGTGACCAACTAAGGTCACAACCCTTTCACCTAACTTATGCTCTCTTCTTCCATACAAGTAATGCTGCTAAAATTGCTGCAAGTCCTGCTGCTGCCGGGATTGCTGCGTTTGCATCATCGCCGGTTTTTGCTGCTGTGTTGCTTGCGCTCTTGCTTGTTGTATTTGTCTTGCTTCCATTGTCAGAAGCTACTTTATGGTCTGATCCTGATGTTTTTTCACCGGATACATTATCAGATACACTGCCGCTCTGGCTGCCTTTCTCTTCTGCCTTCGCTGCTGCGATTGCTTCTTCCAATGCCGCTGCTGCTGCATCTACTTCCGCCTGATCTGCATTCTTATCTGCTGCTACAGCAACTGCTTCTGCATATGCTGCTCTCACTGCTTTTGCTGTCTTGGCGCTGTATGCGCTTAAGTCCATAGCTTCCACCTGACCAAGCAACTCTTTTAACTTATCTTTGTTCGGTACTTCTCTTAATCCAAAGATTCCCTTTAAGAGTGCTTTATATGCAGATTCTACTTCTGCCTGGATTGCTTTATCATTGTCAAGCACTGCTCTTGCATCTACGAGTGCCGCTAAGAATTCCTGAGTTGTAGATTCTACATAATTGCTGATGTCCGCTTCATATGCATTTGCTTCTTGTACCAATTTAGCAAGTTTCGTCTTATCTACCGGAATCTTTTCCAATGCTTTCATTGCTGTATCCAGTGCCGTATATGCTGCATCCAGTTCTGCCTGCAAAGCATCTGCATCTTCCAGCAATTTGTTTGCTTCAGCCAAAGCTGCTGCAAATGGAGCCCAGCTTTCTTTTGTATATTCCGCTTCTACTTCTTTGCCTGCAAGGTCTACCAAGACTTCTAAGCTTCCCGGATTACCTGTAAAATCCAGAAGGTGTACTCTGCTAAGAAGTAATTCATATGCTGCGTCGACTGTTTCCTGATCAGCATAGATATCTGCATCAACTGCTTCTGCCTCTGCCAATGCCTCTTCAAACAACGCTTTTACTGTAGGCACAAGATATTCGTAGTTATCTGCTTCCTGTGCTTCCTTCGCATATGCGATAAGTGCTTTAAGATCTTCTTTGTCCGTTTTTACCGGTTCTGTCTTGAATGTCACATCAGCAAAGAACATATTGTGATCAGATAATTTGTTGGCAACCATCTGAACCACTTCGATTTCGATATTCTTTGATGTAATAATATTATCTACACAATTTACTTCCATCGTGTCATCCACGCCATTGAAAGTATCCTGGAAGATTCCATTCATACCGTTTGCGATGTTATAATCTGCTCCGAAGATTTCCTCGAATTCTTCGTGATACTGATCGGCATTGAAATCACCCACGATAATCTTGTATTCTACCGGATCTGCATCCATAGCTGCTTTTACGGTATTCATCTGCTCATGACGAAGTTCCATACTTTCATATGATAAATGCGTATTGTAGAATGCCACTTCACATCCGCCTAATTCCACGACATTTCTCTGGAATACACGCTGTTCATTTCCGGCGCTTTCCAGCATCGTAGTGGTTCCGTCCCTAAGCTCTGCTTTTGATACTGTACCGATACCATACTGTCCGCCCTGGAAATCGATTGCTCTACTATAGAAAATGTTCTGATATACATCTCCCTGGAAAGTAGCTAACATATCATATGGATTTCTTTGCGTGTTCTTGTCTACTTCCTGGATACCTGCGATGTCTACATCGTATTTTTCCAGCTGTTCACGCATCTTGTCAACATCCGGTTTTTTATTTGCCGCAATGTTGAAGCTTCCGATTCTGACTTTGCCTTCTTCTTTCGCCATGAATGCTTCGTAAGCCGTATCCAGTGCTGCAAGGTTTTCTTCTCTTAATGTGTAATCGTCTGCTTTCGCTCTTACTTCAGCCAACGCTGCCTGTAATGCGTCCATCTTAGCTTCTGTATTGATAGATGCTGTCAGGAACTCTTCTAATTCAGCAATTCTGTCATATACAACAGAAGTATCTACATCTGCTTCCTTGACGCTGATTCTTTCCAGCCAGTAACTTCCTTCCGGTCTTTCATTATTGAACAAATAGATTTTTCCGATTTCACTCGGAGCCGCTGCACGGTATCCGTAGTTTTTAGCAAAACATTGTTCTACTCCATCCGGTCCTGTAGCGTAAGCGCTATAAGTCTTGTCTTCCAGATTTACATTTACGCGAACATGATATTTCTCATTCTGTGTAAATGCAACCTTACTCTGTACATAACCGCCTGTCTTACCATTGTAAGCGCCAAAGCATCCGTCACTAAACATACGAACGATAACCGGCACCTGACCATATGCAGTATAATTGGAATCTGTACTTCCAAGTCCGACTGCCGTATTGGTCTGTGTCGGTTCTATAGAAGTATACATATCAAATTCTACGTCTACATAGTTTGTCGTACTTGGTCCGATTTGTCTGGATGCAGACAGGGAACCACTGCTGTTTGGTCCTTTTGCAACCAATGCATTCTTAGATGGTTTTGGTACTGTAACGATTGGCGCATATACTTCAAACTCATAAATGCTTCCGCTGTACCACTTTCCATTTCCAGAATGTTTCCATCTTTCTTTCTGTACGTATTTGACATAACGTGCATCTACAGGATCGATCGTAATTGTCTCAATCACTTCCGGACCATTTGTAGTTGCCTCATTTTTCACATATACTGTCTCAAAATTTTCTCCGTCTTCGGATACCTGAATCTCATATTTTCCTACTGCAGATTCGTAATTAATAACAACCTCACTGATGGTATTAACATCTCCTAAATCAACCAGCAGCCACTGCTCGTCCTGATCCTTCGCAAAAGATACTCTTGATTCTTTTGTCACGATACCATCGACTGCCTTATCCGCTGTAAATCTTCCGTCATTTACTTCTAATCCGGATACACTTACTTCTTTATTCAATGCGAGATTCTCACGGGCAATTCCAAGTTCCTTATAGATTTCTTCTGCACTTAAGACACGGTTGTAGATGGACATCTCTTTCAATGTACCTTTGGTATGTTCAAATACTCTCTCTACCGGTAGGATAAATGTAGAACTTTGCTGTGTCTTTCCGGCAATTGTTTCATTGGTCAGCTTACCTGTGCCAATCATTTTTCCGTTCACATATAAAGTCAGGTTCTTTGCATCACATGTCAATGCAATCGCCATCTCTTCTCCTGTTTTCGGTGTGTAATTGAATGTAAATTCATACTGATCACGCGCATAACTTAATTTTCCGAGTTTGTTTACATAGAACGTTCCATCTGCTCCTGCGAACAATGTTGCCTCTTCTGCCAACTCGTCAATGGTCGCATTCATAAGTACGGTATATGGATAACCGATACTATTCATTGGAAGTGACAAATAGCCATTTCCATCAAAAGCAACTGCTCCATCTTTTGCCTCGGCACCTGTTAATACTGCATCGTAACCATTTGTCGTTCCATCAATAACAGCCGTTCCATCTTCATTGAATTCATAGTCTGCGATCACATCCGTATCGGACTCTACGAAACGTCCTGGATTGGCATTCGGTACTTTGTTCTGCAAAGCGTCAATTCTCTCTCTGAATTCTTCGTATGTCTGACCGTTGTCATCTTCTCCGTACCATGTCTTCTCAGATACAAGAGAAACTGCATCTTTGATACGGTCATAAATATCAAACCATGAAAATCCTGTTCTAAAAGATGTCATATCATTCCACAATGCGAAAGATGCACCTTTTGTCTGAGGATGCGCAACCGGCATGATTGCTTCCCCGGATGGATTTCTTCCTGATTTGAAGTCATTTACCTCAAACTTCTCATACAAACGTTTTGTATCATAACGATCTGGGTACCCTGCATTTGCAGCCGGTACGATGTATAACCATCCGCCATATGTATTGATAACATCATATCCTGCATTATAAGTTTCATGCACATCTGCCCAATAAGGAGCCCATAAGTTCATAACGATTTCATTTGTTACAGGTGTGGTACCCTTAAAACCGTTCTTTCCTAAAGATGCCCATGCACGGCTCTGGTAACCTTTTGCATTTACATATTTTGCAAAATGATCTGTCCATTTACGCATCTGCTCTCCATATGTTTTATCATACTCATCTGTTCCGATATGGAAATTCTTGCTCTGGATAACCGGATCCTCGCCGTCTAAATATTCATCAATGAGTTGCTCCATAAACTCTCTGTTAGCATTGTATGCATCTTCTGTTCTGATATCAAGGTAGCCTGCTTTCCACATTACTACTCCCTCAACATCTTTGAATGCATCTGCGTGGTACGGTGCGTCGATCTCTGTGATAACATCAACGCCATATGCCTTCATATCTTTCTGGTATTGTTTGTATTCCGCTTTTGTATAATATCCGTCTTTTGCTGTAATGGACGGGAATACTTCACTTTCCAGACGGAATGCGCTGTATCCGGACTGTCCCCAGTAATCGTTAATATGGATATGCGCCTCATTCATTTTATAGAATGACATGTAAATTGTCATTTCTTCTAAGTATTCCAATGGAATATACATTCTTCCTACGTCAATCATTCCGGCACGTACTTCGTACTGCGGATAATCTCTTGTCAGACCTTTCGGCGCTGTAAAATCATCACTCTGATATAAAATCTGTGTGATGGATGCCGCTCCGTAAAGCCATCCGCTTTTTGTATCTGCCGGAGCAGAAATCGTCACTACATCATCGATGTTCATATAGTAGCCTTCGCTGCCAAGTTCTTCCGTTGTATAAGCTGTTTCAAACGCAATATCTCCTGCATTTGCTTCACCTGATACTACCGGAGTATCCATCTCTAACATATCTTTTATATATGTCTTAAGTATCTGCGCTGCTGCTTTCTGACTTTCCTCTGTGTAGACAATGCGTGATTCTTCTGTCAGTTCAAATGTGCCTTCAGCTCCATCCCATTCTCTTAAGCCCGGCACAACATTTGGTTTCTCATTATCACCGTCGATCTCATATTTGCCCGGAATAATAATTGTCGGTGCATCTGCGGAAGACGCCGCCTTATCTTCTGCATCCTCAGTATTTACTACCTGGTACATTACCTTCACCGGCATGTCCACGATTGGCTGATATACAACATTGTCTTTGCTTATCACCTGGGCATTGTCGGTACCGTACAGGCTGATCTCATAACCTTCCGGAACTTCCGGCAATACGAGGGATTGTCCGTCTTCTGCTAATACCGGAGCGACATTTTCTACTTCTGCAATAATCTCTGCTGCGGTAACCTCGTATGTTTCATCAATCACATCATCAGAATATACTTCTAACTCATAGATCGAATATCCCCAGCTTGCATTTTTCGGTTCCTGGCATAAAATACGAACATAGCGGGCATTAAATTCCAGTCCTGTATGTTCTTTCATTCCAGCGCTTGTTACTCCTGTTTCAACTACGTTTTCAAATGTCTCTCCGTCTAAAGAGCCTTGAATAACATACTTCTTTGCAAATGCACCTTCCCAGTCAATATTCACCTGGTTGACAGTATATTCTTCTCCCATATCTACCATCATCCATTGTTCCATATTCGGATCATATTGCTCTGCCGGTGTCCCGGTCCCAAGTCTCTTTGTGGACCATCTTGATTCAGTGTCTTCATTGCCGATACCATCAACTGCTTTTTGTGCAGTACGTTGCGTACCAGGATAGACACTTGATTCTGTAGCGGGCTTATTTAAAGCTAAATTCAGCAGTCTTTCATTACTTGCCTGAACGGAGCTTACAGGCAGCAATGAAACAACCATGAAAAATGCCAACGAAGCCGCTAACACTCTTTTCATTCTTTTCATTTTCCTCTTCCTTTCTTTTGATATTGCATATGCGCGTACCGTGTATAATTATACACTTTTCGCCCGATTTTGCATCTTTTTGATACAGATATTCCGTTTTTCGTCGAAACTTCTAAATATATATCTTACTTTTTGGCTATTTTTCCTTTCTCCTCATCCCTTTTACGAAGGCTTAAGACCCCTTCCATCAAAATTTTAACATCATCCAAAAGATAGTCAAATGCGCCTGCTTTATACATATTGATAACGATCATTCCAATCGGCACTGATACTAAAAGTCCGATCACGCTTCCAAGTTTATATCCCCAATACAGCAAAAACAATGTCAATAATGGATTGAGTCCCATACTGTCGCCCACCAGCTTTGGCTGAATCAGCTGTCTGGTAACCTGCGTAATTACATACAAGACTACGAGTCCGACTGCGATTTCATAACTTCCTATCAGAAACTTATACAAAAACCACGGTATCATGATCGTTCCCGTTCCCAGGAACGGAATCATATCTACAAAAGAAATTAAAATCGAAAGCAACACGGCATATTTTACTCCAATCACATTCAAGCCGATCAGCAAAATTACCGCCACCACTACCATGATTTTCAGCTGCGCTTTCACGTAGCCTCCTACTGCATACCTGAAATTATGGTTCACAAGTTTCATCCTGTCTTTGATCGCCTCCGGCGCTACCCTGTCACACCATGCAAGGACTTCTTCCCGGTCGGCGATAAAAAAATAAGCTGACATCACGGCTACGATGAATCCGACCAGGATTGCCGGAATCTGTTTTACCACGCCTCCTGCAACACTCATGGTAGGTTCGCTGATACGGTTGATAAATTCTCCCATATACTCATCAAAATTCACAATTAAAACATTCCCTGCCTGTCTTACGCCTGCCGGGAGAAGTCTTAATATTCCCGTCAGTGTATTGCCAATCTGGTCTATCCCTGATTCCAATTCCTGATACATTTCCGGAAAACTTCTGATAAAATTACCGATTTCTTCTATGAGTTTGCCGATTCCCACATATAATGTGCCTACGATTGCCGCCAACACCAATATGATGATCAATGCCGAACCGAGTTTCTTTTTAATCTTCAATCTCTTTTCCAGCCATTTTGCAATCGGCGACCCGATTACCGATATCACCCATCCGATTACAAACGGCATAAAATACAACGCCAGTTTCCAACCCACATACACAAAAAGAATTGTTGCCGTCAGGCTGAATAACAGGCTCACTGCTATTTTCCAATATGGACGCGTATCCTGCATTCTCTTCCACCTCTAACTATTCTATACGGTCTGCTCTGTACAAGTTTATTCGATACTAGTTTGCTCCATACAAGTCTGTTCTATAAATTCCCATATCTCATCTCTTCCCTGCTTTGTCTCTGCAGAAAATGCAATGATCTTCGTTCCTTTTAAAAGCTCCAGACCTTCCCTTAAGATTTTTAACTGTTTATCCTTCTGGCTTCGTCTGATCTTATCCAGCTTCGTAGCAATGATGACCGGATAAAATCCCTGGTCGATGATCCAGCTATACATCATCTTATCATTTGCAGACGGGGCATGGCGGATATCGATCAAAAGAAACACGATTTTTAACTGCGAGGAACCATGAAGATAACGCTCGATCAGCTTTCCCCATTCCATCTTTTCTTTTTCGGATACTTTTGCATACCCATAGCCCGGCAAATCCACAAGATATAATTCCTGATTGATATTATAAAAATTGATGGTCTGCGTCTTCCCCGGCGTTGCCGAAATGCGGGCATAAGATTTTCGATTCATCAACGCGTTAATCAGGGAAGATTTCCCTACATTAGATTTTCCTGCAAACGCAACCTCCGGCAACGTATTCTCAGGTAGTTTACTTGTGATTCCGCACACCGTCTCAAGGTCAATATTACGTATAACCATAGTCTTCTCCTTTTCGTCCAAACCTATACCAGAGCCTCTTCTAATACTTCTTTCATCTGAGTTACCGGTATGATTTCCAGTCCTTTTTTAATCTCGTCTGATATCTCTTGTACATCATTGATGTTCTCTCTTGGTACAAGTACCCTGCGAATTCCTGCATTCTTTGCTGCCAGCAGTTTTTCCTTTAATCCTCCGATCGGAAGCACCCTTCCCCGAAGTGTGATCTCACCTGTCATGGCCAAATCCGCATGTACTTTTTTCCCTGTTGCTGCCGACAGCATCGCCGTTGCCATCGTGATTCCCGCCGAAGGTCCGTCTTTTGGAACCGCGCCTTCCGGAATATGAATATGGATATCATGCTTTTCAAAATAATCTTCTGGAATACCATATTCTCTGCTAATAGAGCGAATATAACTGATACCTGTCTGCGCTGATTCCTTCATCACATCTCCCATCTGTCCGGTCAGGATCATCTCGCCCTTTCCAGGCATGACATTCACTTCAATCTGCAATGTATCGCCGCCGACGCTGGTCCATGCCAGTCCCCTTACAATACCAATATCATCCGCTTCATTTACCATCTGATAACTGAATTTTTCTTTTCCGAGATATTTTTTGAGATTCTTTTCTGTCACATTGAATTTCTCTTTGTCCGTCTCAAGCAAAGCTCTGGCCGCTTTTCTGCATATCTCTTCGATTTTTCGCTCCATCTGACGTACGCCTGCTTCTTTTGTATAATTCCTTGCAATTCTCCAGACCGCACCTTTACTGATCGTCAGTACTTTTTTTGTAAGACCATGCTTTTCAATCTGCTTTGGAATCAGATGCTGCTGCGCAATATGAAGCTTCTCATTTTCTGTATAACTGTTGATCTCAATCACTTCCATACGGTCCAGAAGCGGTCTTGGTATCGTCTGCAGCGTATTGGCAGTTGTAATGAATACCACCTCTGACAAATCCATCGGTACTTCCAGATAATGATCCCTGAACCTTACATTTTGCTCACTGTCAAGAACTTCTAAGAGTGCAGAGAAAGTATCCCCTTTATAATCCGTACTTACTTTATCGATTTCATCCAAAAGCATGACCGGATTCTTCACGCCTGCTTGGCGAAGAGCATTTGCGATACGCCCCGGCATCGCGCCTACATACGTTTTGCGATGGCCTCGGATCTCTGCTTCATCTCTCACCCCTCCAAGAGAAATCCGCACATATGGCTTCTCTAACGCGCGGGCAAGCGATCTGGCAATCGACGTTTTCCCGGTTCCCGGCGGTCCTACCAGACACAGTATCGGAGTGTTTCCTTTTGGAGCCATGGCACGCACTGCCAGAAATTCCAGGATACGTTCCTTCACCTCAAAAAGCCCATAATGATCTTCTTCCAGAATCTTCTTTGCAAGAACAATATCCTGATGTTCCTTTTGCATCTTATCCCAAGGCATCTCTAACATTGTTTCGATATATGTGCGAAGCACACCGCTTTCAGAAGGACTGTTCATCGTATTTTTAAATCTGCCGATCTCTTTTTTCAGTTTTTCTTTCACTTCATCCGAAGCCTGAAGCTCTTTGGCCTGCTTTTCAAATTCCTCGGCATCGCTTATCGTTGTCTCGTCTCCTAATTCCTCCCGGATCAGTTTTAATTGCTCCCGCAGTATATATTCACGCTGGCTTTGCTCAACTCTTGCCCTTACTTTTTTCTGGATTTCCTCTTTCAGATTCAAGACCTGGATCTCATTTGCCAGCTTGTATACCAAGGTCTCATAACGCTCATTGATATCCGTCGCATCAAGAATCTCCTGCAGCTCTTTATAATGCATCGGAATATTCGCCGCTATCTCATTGATCAGCTTCACCAGATCCGTAATTTCTGTAATGTGGCTAAGTGTTTCCTTACTGATTTTCGGCATCTTCATGGAATATTCCATATACACTTCCTTCAGATTTCGTATCATCGCCTCCAAGGTAAGCTCCTCTTGAATCGTTAATTCTTCCTCTTCCAGAATCTCTATCTCTGCCTCCATATAAGGATCTTTCTGTATCACTTTTTTCAGTCTTGCCCGTTTCCCTCCTGTCACCAGTACACGGGAAATATGCTTCGGTAATTTTATGATCTGATTGATTCTGGCAACAATTCCTATCTCATATACATCTTCCATTCCGGGATCTTCTATCTCCACGGACTTTTGCGTCACGAGAAATATCTCCTGCTCTTCCTGCATTGCCTCTTGTACTGCTTCTATGGAACGTGGTCTGCTAACATCAAAATGTACAACCATCTCCGGCATAATCGTCATTCCGCGAAGAGGTACCATCGGCAAACAACTCATCTTTTCACTCATGTCTTTTAACCCCTCGTATCTTCAAGTCTATTTTTCTCTATATTAGTAAAAGGACAGACACACTGATTCCTTTTGTGTCCGTCCCACTTTTCTTCCTATTATGCACTTTCTGAATAGTCTTCTCTTCCATATATTGGTGCGGCGCCATTCGTCACAACTTCCTTTGTAATTCTGCATGAACGGATTGTCGGATCAGATGGTGCATGATACATCGTATCCATCATGATATTCTCAATAATGGCACGAAGTCCTCTGGCTCCCGTTTTTCTTCGAATCGCCAGATCCGCTATCGCTTCCAACGCATCATAATCAAAGCCAAGCTCCACATCATCCAACTCCATAAGCTTTTCATACTGTTTTACGATCGCATTTTTAGGCTCTGTCAATATACGCATCAACGTATCTCTATCCAGCAGATGCAATGCTACTGTTACCGGAACACGGCCTACCAACTCCGGAATCAAACCGAATTTTACCAAATCCTGCGGAAGTACCTGCTGATATAAAGCATCGATATCCTCTTCCTGTTTGTTTCCGATTTCCGCATTAAATCCAATCGATTTACGATCGATCCTGCGCTCTACCATCTTCTCGATTCCTTCAAATGCTCCGCCGCAGATGAACAAAATATTATTGGTATCAATCTGGATCAGTTCCTGATGCGGATGCTTTCTCCCTCCCTGCGGAGGAACAGACGCAACGGTTCCCTCTATGATTTTCAAAAGTGCCTGCTGCACACCTTCCCCTGATACATCTCGGGTAATGGAAGGATTCTCTGATTTTCTTGTGATCTTATCAATCTCATCTATATAAATAATGCCATACTCTGCGCGTTCCACATCGCCATCTGCCGCCTGGATGATTTTAAGAAGAATATTTTCCACATCTTCTCCAACATATCCTGCTTCTGTAAGCGCGGTTGCATCTGCGATTGCAAATGGCACGTTTAGAATCTTTGCAAGCGTCTGGGCAAGCATCGTCTTTCCGCTTCCCGTAGGACCAAGCATCAGAATATTGCTTTTCTGCAGCTCTACGCCCAGATTCTTTTCGGCTAAAATTCGTTTGTAATGATTATATACTGCTACAGACAGGACTTTTTTTGCCTCTTCCTGACCAATCACATAATCGTCCAGAAACTGCTTAATCTCTTCCGGCTTGTACAGATTAATATCTGCAAGGCTGTCTGACTGTCTTTCGTATTCTTCAAACTCTTCTTCTATGATCTCAGAACACACTTCTATACATTCATCGCAGATATAGACCCCATTTGGTCCCGCGATCAATTTGCGTACCTGTGCCTGCGTTTTGTTACAAAAAGAACATCTCACCACTTCATTTTTTCCTGCCATATACTCACCTCTTTTTTACACGGAAAGGGGATGCCCTTTGGACAACCCCTCTTGTCATTTACTTTTTGCGGTCCGCAATCACTTCATCGATCAGACCATAGTCCTTTGCTTCCTGTGCAGACATAAAGTTATCTCTCTCCGTATCCATACGGATCACATCCAAACTCTGTCCTGTATTTTCAGAAAGAATCTGATTTAATTTCTGACGTGTCTTTAAAATATGTTCTGCTGCAATCTGAATCTCTGTCGCCTGTCCCTGTGCACCGCCTGACGGCTGATGGATCATAATCTCTGCATTGGGCAGCGCAAAACGTTTTCCTTTTGTACCGCCTGCCAGTAAGAATGCTCCCATGCTTGCCGCCATACCCATACAGATCGTAGATACATCGCACTTGATGTACTGCATGGTATCATAGATTGCCATTCCCGCAGTTACGGAACCTCCCGGGCTGTTGATATAAAACTGAATATCTTTTTCCGGATCTTCTGCTTCTAAGAACAAAAGCTGGGATACAATTAAATTAGCAGATACATCTGACACTTCTTCCCCCAGAAAAATAATACGGTCTTTTAACAATCTTGAAAAAATATCATAAGAACGTTCTCCGCGGCTTGTCTGTTCAATGACGTAAGGGACTAAACTCATATTTACCTCCTGACCTTCCGGCAGACTATTTTTCTACTGCTGCCTCCACGATAAATGTTATTGCTTCTTGAACTGCCATATCATCTTTCATCTGCTTTTTCTCATTTTCACCCATGAAAGATTTTAACTTATCAGCTTCCATCTGGTATGCTTCTGCCATTTTTGCAATCTCTTCATCCAGTTTTTCATCACTGATTTCGATATTTTCCGCTTTTGCAATCGCTTCCAATACTAATCTTGTCTCAATACGTTTTACAGCCTGAGGCTTGAATTCTTCCATCATCTTCTCAGCTGTCATACCCGTAAACTGTGTATACTGTTCCATTGTGATTCCCTGGGCCTGAATTCTCTGAGCAAATTCATCCATCATCTGTCTTGTCTGTGTATTGATCATCGCATCCGGAATCTCCATAGAAGCATTGGCAATCGCTTTTTCTACTGCCTGATCTTCCTGTGCTCTCTTTCCGTCTGCAATCTTTCTCTCTTTGATCTTTGCTTTAATATCTGCCTTGTATTCTTCTAATGTATCAAATTCAGATACTTCTGCCGCGAATTCATCGTCTAACGCCGGAAGTTCTTTTGCTTTGATCTCATGTACGGTACATTTGAACACTGCTTCTTTTCCTGCAAGCTCTGCTGCATGATACTCTTCCGGGAAAGTCACTTTCACTTCTGTTTCTGTCTCTGCTTCCACACCGATCAGCTGTTCTTCAAATCCCGGAATGAAAGAACCGGAACCGATTACTAACGGATAGTTTTCACCCTTGCCGCCTTCGAATGCAACACCGTCTACAAAACCTTCAAAATCTAATACGACCTCGTCTTTATCCTGTACCGGACGTCCTTCTACGATAACTTCTCTTGCGCTCTTCTCCTGCTCTTTTACAAGTTCTTCTTCGATCTCTTTCTGAGTTACTCTGTTAGAGAACTTCTCTACTTCAAGTCCTTTGTATTCGCCAAGTGTTACTTCCGGTTTCACCGCTACTTCTGCTGTGAAAATGAATGGCTTTCCTTTTTCAATCTGCACAACATCAATACTTGGCTGAGATACGATATCCAGACCGCATTCGTCATATGCTTTCGCATAATTCTTCGAAATCAATGCATTTGCTGCATCTTCGTAGAAAACCTCTACTCCATACATTTTCTCGATCATCTGACGCGGTACTTTTCCTTTACGGAAACCTGGCATCGTGATTTTTCCTTTTTGCTTCTGATATGCACTCTGAAGTGCTTTTTCCAACTCTTCGGCAGAAACTTCGATTGTAAGTTTTGCCATGTTCTTCTCCATGTTTTCCACTTGTAAACTCATTTATCGTTTCCTCCTTAAAATATTTTTCCCGTCTATATACAAAGAAATTATGAAAACTCTCGACTCCTATATAATCACAGTCATTGTTGTAGTATATCATATTCTTTAAAAAATTGCTAGTCTTCAATTTCACCTAATCCCACAATTTTTATAAGAAATTCCCGGAATTCTTCCTCGTTGATTTCAAAAGTCTTGTCTTCCCCCCGCTCTACAGACAGAATAACCGCTTCTTCTTCCTTATATGAAATGTCTTCATATGCACTTTCCAGGAGATGATATGCATGCAAGACAAACTCATACTGCATCTGCTCGTTGATTTCTGCTTCCGTTCCTGCATATTCTCCCGCCTCCGCCTTTTTCAGTAATTCCTCAGAATCCTGCTTTACGCCTTCCACAAATTTTTCAAAGACATCTGCCGGATGAATCTTTACCTCTACTTCATATTTATCTTTATGGATCTTCTTAGCCTCCCGGACATCGTAACGCATGATCCTGAAAATATCGGCAGCTAATTTTTCAAAATCCTCATTTCTGCCGGCGCTGATGTCTGTTCCTCCCGTAATATGGTCTGTCACAAATTGTGCGATCGTATTCTTATACTGTTCCCGCAATTCTACTCTGGACGTTCCTTCTATCACCGCGGATGCCTGCACGACATCCTCCTGAAATGTAAGATCCAATACCGCCTGTACATATGCTTTCGCATCAAAGTCTTTCGGCCATACCGCAAAAGCAATTCCAATCACTGCAACAATCAAGATCACTGCCGCAATGCTTCGTTTCGTTTTTTTCTGCATACGTTCCTGTCCCCTTCTTCCTAACGGACGATTCCTTCACAGACCTTATCCACTGCTGCCTTTCCTTCCAGGCTCTCAAGAATCAGCAATGCGAATTCCAAAGATGCCGCCATTGCCTGTCCTGTTATAATATATCCGTCTCTTACCGCCGGGTCGTCCTGTACCTCTGCGCCATATAAAAACTGCGTCATACTTGGATGTGCCACCGCCTTCTTTCCTTCCAGATATCCCATTTTGCCAAGAATGCTTGGCGCCGCACAAATCGCCGCTACATATTTGCTTGCTTTTACGAACTGCCCGACCACTTCTTTTACACCTTCATGTGCATCCAGATTCTCCGTTCCTACACTTCCGCCCGGGAGCACGATCATGTCTTTTTCCGTATAATCCACTTCATCGAACAGCTTATCCGCCTGCAGTGAAATTCCATGTGAAGTTGTCACCGTCTTGGTCTCCTGGATAGACACGGTGTCCACTTCTACGCCTGCTCTTCGAAGCACATCTACTGTAGTAAGCCCTTCGATCGTCTCAAAACCGTCTGCTAAAAATACACATACTTTTTTCACGTCAAGTTCCTCCTATTCTTCTTAATTACAATACGTTTGTCTTATATGATTTCATTTGCATTCTAACAAAGCCTTCGATAAATTGCAAATAAATTGTATCTTGCCTTGTTTACTTCTTATCCATTCCCATGTATCATAAATGCATAACCAAACTTTAAAAGGAGTTACTCACACATGGAAATCGAACGCAAATATTTAATTGATCAAATTCCTTTCTCTTTAGCTGCTTACGAAATGCATCATTTAGAGCAAGGATATCTCTCCACCGCCCCGGTCGTACGCATCCGCAAAGACGATGACAACTATATCCTGACTTACAAATCAAAAGGATTGATGGTGCGGGAGGAATACAACCTTCCCCTGACCAGGGATTCTTACGAACACCTGCGTAAAAAAATCGACGGCATTCTGATATCGAAAAGAAGATATCTCATTCCGCTCACGGAAAGGCTTACGATTGAACTGGATATCTTCGAGGGCCCTTTGGCTCCGCTCAAACTTGCCGAAGTAGAATTCAAGACAGAAGAAGAAGCCAATCGCTTTACACCGCCGGAATGGTTCGGAGAAGACGTGACCTTCTGCACCGACTACCATAACAGCACGCTGAGCCGGACATTGGGATAAAATTAAGGGCTGGCAAGAATCGCCAGCCCAAGTGTTCCTCATATATCATTATTCTGCCAATCCGAATCCATCGTGTACCGCAAGCAGCGCTTTATCGGTATCTTTCTCATCAATGAACACCGTGATCCGTATTTCAGATGTAGATATCATATTGATATTGATTCCGGAATTATAAAACGACTCAAACATCTTCGCCGCGATTCCCGGATTGGTCATCATCCCTGCGCCTACAATCGATATCTTTGCCACATCCTCCTTATGTTTCATCTCTTTGATTGTCAGATTCTCTTTCCTCTCTTCCAGAAGTTTCAATGCTTTACTCACATCATCCTGTGCTATGGTAAATGAAATATCTTTTGTTCCTTCCCGGCCTACCGACTGCAGAATAATATCAATATTGATATTGTGTCTTGCCAACATACTGAATATCCTGAACGCAGCCCCCGGCTTATCCTCAATTCCAATTACAGAAATACACGCTATGTTCTTATCAGCCGTCACACCGCTGATTGAGATTTTTTCCATTTTGACAACCTCCTTAGAAAGTACCTCCTAACATTCAAACAAATGATCAATGAGCCGATATCCGTCGTTCCATAGAATCCCGCTTTTGTCCGCCGTATTCTCCTGATACTTTTCCATGCCGTTTTGCGCCTTCGTGCTGTCATACAGAAGATATGGTACCGGTTCTTGGGTATGTGTCCGCGCCTCAACGGGTGTAGGATGATCCGGCAGGATCAACATACGATAATCTTCGCCCGCCTTCTCAAATGCGTTTGTAACGAAAGACAATATTTTTTCGTCGATATTTTCGATTGCTTTTACCTTATCTGCCGCACTTCCCTGATGCCCCATCTCATCCGGAGCCTCCACATGAATATAGACAAAATCATATCCCTCATCCAGAAGCACGCTTGCCGCAGCCTTGGCTTTCCCTTCATAATTGGTATGAAGTCCGCCATTTGCACCTTCTACCGATATATTTTTCATGCCGGCGCCTACTGCGATTCCTTTGAGCAAATCCACCGCAGAAATCATAGCACCGCGTTTTCCTGTCTTTTCTTCAAAATCAGTCAGAGCAGGTCTTGTTCCCGCTCCCCAGAACCATGCAGAGTTTGCAGGACGAAGTCCCTTTTCTTTCCGCGCAATATTGATCGGATGATCTTCAAGAATTTCATAACTTTTCACCATCATATCACGCAAGACTTCATCTTCCGGAAGATATTCACCGATTTTCTTCGTCAAAATATCATGCGGAGGAGTAAGCTCCACAACCTCACCCTTGGACCATACAAGAAGATGCCGGTAACTAATTCCCTGATAAAAATCATATCCTTCTCTTGTAAGCCCTTCCTTTAATGCTTCCAAAAGAACTGCCGCCTCTTGCGTACTGATCTCATCCGAACTGTGGTCGATCATTGTTTTCTCTTCGTAAGGCTCCTCTTGTGAAAGTGTTACCAGATTACATCGAAACGATACATCCGTATCTTTCATATCCACTCCGATACTAAGCGCCTCCAAAGGCGATCTTCCGGAATAATAAACCTTCGGATCATATCCAAGCACGGACAGATTCGCCGTATCGCTTCCCGGCGCCATTCCTTGCGGCACCATGGATACCATACCGATCTCCGATACCTTAGCAAGCCTGTCCATTACCGGCGTTACAGCCGCTTCCATCGTCGTCCGGCCTCCCAGCTCCTCTAACGGTCTTCCAGCCATTCCGTCCGCAAGCATTACAATGTATTTCATCTTTATCCCTCCACACGTATCATATGAAGAATACTGTTTTCAAATCGTCTCGCACAGATATCGTATGCGCCTTCCATCATCTCGCCTGTAAGGAAACCAAATTCATTTTCCAGGCCTTCCACTTTGATAAGCTCTACTTTTCCAAATGCTTTTTCTACCTTTGGCAGCATCTCGTTCTCGTCTCCGCTCATGCGCACAAAAAATCTTCTCACGGCATCTGCCTTATCTTCAATCTCAAGTTTATCGCTCGCCCACATCGTCATAATGTTGCGGTTCAGATGCTTCGCTGCATCCACAACATCCGCCACGACCGCACTGGCGGTAGGCAGTTTTCCGGCGCCGCTTCCATAGAACATTGCATCTCCTAATACATTTCCGTGGACGAAGATTGCATTAAATACACCGTTGACGCTATAAAGTGGATGCTCCGGTTTCAGAAGAAATGGCGCAACCAATGCATACATTCTCTGATCTTCTCTTTTGCTGGACGCAAGCAGTTTGATCGTCATCCCCATCGCCTTCGCATATTTCATGTCTTCCGCCGTGATCTTTGTGATCCCTTCGGTGTAAATATCTTCAAAATCTACCTGACGCCCGGAAATCAAAGAAGAAAGGATCGCGATCTTACGGCAGGCATCATATCCTTCTACATCCGCTTCCGGATTACGCTCTGCAAAACCATTCGCCTGCGCTTCTTTTAAGACGTCATCATAATCTGCCCCTTCATAGAACATCTTTGTCAGCATATAGTTTGTCGTACCATTTAAAATTCCGGTGATCTCTTCGATCTCATCTGCTGTCATAGAAGAATTTAGCGGACGGATGATCGGGATTCCGCCTCCTACACTCGCCTCAAACAAGAAGTTAATATTCTTTTCTTTTGCAATCGAAAGAAGCTCTGCACCATGTTTTGCCACCAGCGCTTTATTCGATGTTGCCACACTCTTCCCTGCCAGAAGACTTCTCTTTACAAATGTATAAGCCGGTTCAATACCGCCCATGACTTCTACCACGATCTCTACTTCATCATCCTGAATGATATCTTCAAAATCATGTGTGATCACTTCCTGAACCGGATCGCCCGGAAAATCCCGAAGATCCAGTACATATTTGATGTTCAATTCATCTCCGATACGCTGATTGATCTGCTTCCCATTCGTGTTAATTACCTCTACTACTCCTGAACCTACTGTTCCATATCCTAATACTGCTATGTTTACCATACTCTCTACTCCCTGCCTACTATTTTTAAATAATGTATCTCCGGTTTCTGCTCCATCTCATCAATCATCTCCGAAATATTTCCGGTCGTTGACAATACTTCCAGCGTCAGTGTCAACGTTGCGATTCCATTCAGCGGAATACTTTGATGGATGGTCAATACATTTGCCCGGTATTCCGAGATCATCTTCAACATGTCCGCAAGTATCCCCGGCATATCATCCATCTGCACGACCAAGGTTATGGTCTGCCCCTTCTCGGCTTCGTGAAATGGAAAAATGTCATCCTTATACTTGTAAAAAGAACTCCTGCTGATTCCGATGCTTTCCACTGCCTCCTGAATACTCTGGACCTTTCCGGTATCCAGAAGCCGCTTCACCTCTACTACCTTCAAAAGGACTTCCGGAACAGCTTTCTTTTTCACCACATAATACTTTATTTTTTCCATATTTTTCGCTCGCTCCAAGTCCGTGTATCATATACATTTGTACGCTACACAGAGAATACTATCACACTTGCCGCAATACGGCAACTATTTTTTGCTCAATGATTTCAAATAAGCATTCATAAAAATATCAATTGCGCCATCTAACACCGCCTGCACGTTCCCGCTTTCTGCATTGGTCCGATGGTCTTTCACAAGCGTATACGGCTGCATAACATAAGAACGTATCTGATTTCCGAATCCGATTTCCTTGATTTCTCCGCGGATATCGGACACCTTATCTGCCTGTTCCTGCTGTTTCAAAAGATACAGTTTTGCTTTGAGCATCTGCATCGCCTTGTCTTTATTGCTATGCTGGGAACGCTCATTCTGACATTGCACCACGATTCCGGTTGGAAGATGTGTGATACGAACCGCCGAAGACGTCTTATTGATATGCTGTCCTCCGGCGCCGCTGGCGCGGTATGTGTCAATCTTCAAATCATCCTCATTAATCTCGATATCAATGTCATCTTCAATATCCGGCACCACATCGCATGACGCAAATGACGTCTGCCTTTTTCCTGCCGCATTAAACGGAGAAATCCGCACCAGTCGGTGTACCCCTTTCTCTGCTTTCAGGTAACCGTATGCATTCTCTCCATTCACCTGAAATGTGACCGCCTTCAATCCTGCCACGTCCCCATCCAGGAAATCCAGCATCTGCACGGAAAACCCTTTCCGTTCTGCCCAGCGCACATACATGCGGTACAGCATACTCGCCCAGTCACAGGACTCGGTTCCGCCAGCCCCTGCATGCAGCGTCACGATCGCATTATCCTTATCATATTCTCCGGAAAGCAGCGTACGGATTCTTGTCTCCTCGAACTTCTCCTCAAACGCCGCAATCTCCGTCTCCAATTCTTCAATGACACTGGCGTCATTCTCTTCATATGCCATCTCAATAAGAAGCAGGATATCCTCATGCGCCTGCAAAAGCCCCTGCATCGTCTCCAACACATCTTTCAGACCCTTTACTTCTTTCATGATACGTTGGGAGTTATCCGCGTCATCCCAGAAATCAGGCTCCTGCATCTTTCTCTCCAGCTCTTCGATCCGCTCTTCCTTTACAGGAATGTCAAAGAGATCCCCTCATTTCCTTTAATGGTTCCTCATATGCATTCATTACGCTTTTGAACTGATCCAGTTCTACCATTACTATCACCTCTTTCACATAATCACATAAGTTTGCGCATTTTATATACATATACAGATTAGGAAAGGTGTGTCAGCTTCTCCTGTCACACCTTTCTTCATCCTTTATACTCTTCCGCAGCACTGTTTATATTTCTTACCGCTTCCACATGGACAAGGATCATTTGGATATACCTTCTTCTCATCCCTGCGTTTCGGCGCATTTACTGCAGTGTCATCTTTATTCGTTCCGGTTACTTTTGCAACCTGCTCTCTTTCTACCTTCTGCTCTACGCGGACACGGAATAACGTTCCGACCGTATCACGTGCGATTGCGTTCGTCATTGCCCCGAACATATCGTATCCATACATCTTATATTCCACAAGCGGATCCTTCTGTCCATATGCCTGCAGTCCGATACCTTGACGAAGCTGCTCCATATCATCAATGTGATCCATCCATTTGGCATCGATCGTCTTTAAGAGGATCACACGCTCTAACTCTCTGACGTGTTCTGGTTCCGGGAACTCTGTCTCTTTTAACTCATACGCTTTTACTGCTCTCTCTTTCAGAAGATGCTTCAGCTCTTTCTGGCTGATATCTTTTACCTCTTCTTCTGTTACCGGAGCCATCGAAATAACCGTTAAAAGTTCGGTATTTAATCCCTGAAGATTCCACTCATCCGGCTCCAGATCCGGCGAGATCAGTCTGTCAACGGTATCTTCCACGTATTCCGTGATCATATGATAAACGGAATCGCGCATGCTCTCTCCGTCAAGCACTCTGCGGCGTTCTTCATAGATAATCTCTCTTTGTTCATTCATAACCTGGTCATATTCGAGCAGGTTCTTACGGATTCCAAAGTTATTGTTTTCAATCTTTTGCTGTGCTTTTTCGATTGCATTGGAAAGCATCTTATGCTCAATCTGCTCACCGTCTTCCACACCAAGTGTATTAAAGATATTCATCAATCTCTCAGAGCCGAACAGACGCATCAAATCATCCTCCAAAGAGATATAGAATCTGGATTCACCCGGGTCTCCCTGACGTCCGGCACGACCACGCAGCTGATTGTCGATACGTCTTGACTCATGACGTTCCGTACCGATGATCTTAAGTCCGCCTGCTTCCCTTGCTTCATCGTCAAGCTTAATATCCGTACCACGGCCGGCCATGTTCGTTGCGATCGTAACCGCGCCATGCTGTCCTGCCTGTGCAACAATCTCGGCCTCCATCTCATGGAACTTTGCGTTCAATACATTATGAGGAATTCCTCTTTTCTTTAACATTTTGCTAAGGAGCTCGGAAATCTCGATCGTAATCGTACCAACCAATACCGGCTGTCCTGTTGCATGTGCCTCTTCTACCGCATTGACAACTGCTTCATATTTTTCTGCCTTTGTCTTATATACCGCATCATCCAAATCAACTCTCTGTACCGGTCTATTTGTCGGAATCTCGATAACGTCCATCCCGTATATGTCACGGAACTCCTTCTCCTCGGTAAGCGCGGTACCTGTCATACCTGCTTTTTTATCAAATTTATTAAATAAATTCTGGAAAGTGATCGTAGCAAGTGTCTTGCTTTCCCTTTTTACTTTTACATGTTCTTTTGCTTCGATTGCCTGATGAAGTCCATCTGAATAACGGCGTCCCGGCATAATACGTCCGGTAAATTCATCGACGATCATAACCTCGTCATCCGGTGTCACTACATAGTCTTTGTCGCGGAACATCAGATTATGTGCGCGAAGCGCTAAGATAATATTATGCTGAATCTCTAAATGTTCCGGATCCGCGAGATTCTCAATATGGAAGAAATCCTCTACTTTCTTAACACCATCTGCAGTCAGACTGACATTTTTATCCTTTTCATTGACGATGAAATCACCTGTCTCTTCGATGTCTTCACCCATGATGGCATTCATCTTGGAGAATTCTCCGCTCGCTTCCCCGCGTTCTAACTGTCTTGCGAGAATATCACATGCCTCATACAGCTTCGTAGACTTTCCGCTCTGTCCGGAAATGATAAGCGGTGTTCTTGCCTCATCGATCAATACGGAGTCAACCTCATCGATGATCGCATAATGAAGTCCTCTTTGTACGAGCTGTTCTTTATAGATGACCATGTTATCTCTCAAATAGTCAAAACCAAGCTCGTTATTCGTAATATATGTAATATCACAATTATACGCTTTTCTTCTTTCATCATTATCCATGCTGTTGAGTACGACGCCGACGGTCAGTCCCAAAAATTCGTGGATGCGTCCCATCCACTCAGAGTCACGCTGTGCCAGATAGTCGTTGACAGTAACGATATGAACGCCTTTTCCTTCCAACGCATTTAAGTATGCCGGAAGTGTAGATACGAGCGTCTTACCTTCACCGGTTCTCATCTCAGAGATACGTCCCTGATGCAGGATGATACCGCCGATCAACTGAACCCGGAAATGGCGAAGTCCGATGGCACGCACAGATGCTTCTCTTACTGCTGCATATGCCTCCGGCAAAATATCATCCAGTGTCTCTCCATTTGCCAGCCTTTCTTTAAATTCCTGTGTCTTTCCTCTTAATTCTTCGTCAGAAAGCTCCTGCATCTTCGGTTCTAAAGATTCAATATAATCCGCAATCGGATAAATACGTTTTAATTCATTCTCACTATGTGTCCCAAATATTTTTTGTAGTAATCCCATGATTTACTCCTTGTCCCTAATTTTACTCGGTAAACCCTGTTTTTTATTTTATCATCAACACCGTTTTTATTCAACCAATTTATAAAGTGTTCATAATCTATTATTTTCTTGTTTACAATCTCTTGATATCCTCGTACGGAATCTTCCCTCCGAACAAATCCAGCGCGCTGCCGATCGTAAAGTCAACGGCTTTGCCGCTTATCTCCTCAAACAGCCTTAAATCCTCCATGCTGCCAATTCCCCCCGCATAGGTTACCGGAATCTTTGCAAACCGGCCAAGCATTTTTACAAGCTCTGTCTCTACCCCCGATGCCTTGCCTTCTACATCAACGCCATGCACAAGAAACTCATCACAATACTGTGATAACACTTCTAAAATTCTATCATCCAACTCTACCTTGGTAAAATTCTGCCAGCGGTCCGTCACAATATAATATTTCCCATGACGCTTCCTGCAGCTTACATCCAGCACAATCTTATCTTTTCCAACCACATCCCTTAGCTTTTCCAAATTCTCCCACTTTATCTGTCCTCCCTTAAATACATAGGAAGTCACGATCACATGGCTTGCTCCCACATCCAGATATTCTTTTGCATTGTCGGCAGTAATCCCGCCGCCAATCTGCATGCCCCCAGGATATGCCTCAAGTGCAGATATCGCCTGTCTCTTCGTCTCTTCATAATAAGCCGAATCCTTTGCATTGAGCAAAATAATATGTCCGCCTTTTAACCCATCTCTTTTATATAAATCTGCATAAAAAGCCGCGTCATAAGAAGAGGCAAAATTCGTCACCGCTTCATCTCCTTGGTCTTTTAAGCTTCCCCCTACAATCTGCTTCACCTGTCCATTATGAATATCAATACATGGCCGAAATTTCATCTAATCACCCTTTCTGCCCCTTATCTTACTATAGACTTCGCATTTTTGTAAAGTCTTGCCGCGCAAGTCCTTATAACGCAAGAATATCCCGCAAAAATCATCTACTAAAAGTAATGGATTTCGCGGAATATTCTTGCTTACTAAAAACTATTCAAATCCAACCAAATAGCCTGCTCTGACTTCAGACTGAATTCTTTTTGCAAATCTTTCATATAAGTTTTGTTCATTTTCGACCTACTTAAGGCGAACAAATTTTGAGTCGCTTTTTACTTACCGAAAAATACACTATACCGACAAGTAACTTATGTGGCTAACCACAAGCTTCCGAACACACTTATCACGACTTCCTTCCCCATTTTCCATGATTAATTTTATAATTTCGGATACTCAAAAATATCACGATTAGAATTTCTACTACGTATAACAATAGCAGGACTTTAAAACGAAGCCACACTATGAATGGGATTGTGCAAAAACCATGTACTATTCCAGCTCCTATAACCGCAAACAAGTCCCTATTTGCTCGCCTTTCATCTGTCATCGCATCCGGTGTATGCATAAACATCGCTATACTAAGCATTAAAAACAGTACAGCATACTTTGAATCTGATTCCATAGTATATTTCCATTTGAAAAAACACAGTAAAGAATTCAATCCCAAAGTGCCATAAAATATTCCCAGCAATTGTGTATACAACTCTAGATTTGGAATATTATGTTTATTAGCATAACGGTTATATTCTTTTTTCACGTTACCAACTCCTACGTTTTACTTTTTGACAACAACTTTCTAAACCAATTACCCACATTAGAAAACAAACCTGCTCGAACGGTTTTTCGAACACTTTTTACAACCTTCTTTTTCACTGCAGTTATCTTTGCAGTATACATTGCTTTTTTTCTGGCAGATTTGGTTGCATTGATCA
>OFGB01000152.1_pt1 | contig 52827 bp, 40 predicted proteins | sample 1521491 | NCBI WGS metagenome assembly OFGB01 (sample SAMEA3504095, study PRJEB24116) | mouse gut metagenome | biome: mouse gut; feature: mouse-associated habitat; material: faeces | place: Denmark | collected 2011
CAGGGTTCCGGTGGATTCTTCGGTGATGGTCAACGCAGCCTTTTCCGGAACAAACAATCCCGCGCAGGTCGTACCGCTTGCCAGAATATTTTTCCCTTCCAGAGTCAGGTTAACTTTTGCATTGTCCTGGATACGGAATGCGCAGACCTTTGACTGATCAGAGCCGCCGGAGTCGTTGGGGTCGTCTGGGTCTGTATAGGCATTTGCATAAATTTTCAGGTCAGACAAAGTGATATTGTGTTCACCGCTTTCTATTACGATTGTATTAGGCTTCCCGCTGTCCTTTCCTGTTGTACCGCTGATTACGTGTCCCAGGCAGTCGTCTCCGCCGGGACATACTTGAGTTGGCGGTTCTCCGCTTGCAGCAATCACAATGTCGCCCTGCGAGATGTTGTTATTGAACGTTGCCCGAGGGACATTTTGCTTTTCTTTCGGATTATCCGTTGCAGAAGCGGCAAAAGGGGCATAAAACGACATTGTAAATGCTGTTAAAAATACCGTTAATGATAGTAATTTCTTTCTTCGCATCATACTAATTCCTTTCTGAAAATTTGTCATTTTTTATATATAGGATCTGTTGGACAAATGGAATTTTTACGTATAGATATCGAAATATATTGGGATTTGGAGAGAAAAGTTGTACAATTCCGATTGATTTGTTTGTGTACTATCTCAGATTAGAAATTTTGCATCAAAAAATGGTGTCCGGCACATCACTGCGGAATATTCCTAACACCATTTTTGATTTACTTACGGTTCTTGTTGTAGGTTTTTTATTTCTGTCTGGTTCTCCAGGGAATGGAGATACTTACACAGGTCTTTCTTCAAATGGTCCGGTAGACGGCGGAATCTCTCAAGTAAATCCATTTCGTCGTCAGATATGTTCAAGGATTCATTGGGTGTGCTGTAAGTTGCCGCATTATCTTCAAGAAGATCGTCCATAGACACATGGAAGAGTTTACAAAATGCCGATAACTTTTCATAAGAGGGCTGTCGGTTTTTCGTTTCATAACCTGCAATGGTGGAACGGGCAAGATTCACTTGCTGCGCGACATTTTCCTGTGTCATTTTGTTTTCAAGACGTAACGCTTTAAGATTTTTGTCAAAAGCCATACGCTCTCCTCCTTTGTATTTTTTCTGTAAATAGTTATCTTTTGGTATATTTTACCAAATGTTGCGTGAAAGAACATTTGTTGTTCCGTATTGCAACTAAAATTCACGTTTTTCTTTTTCAACTCCTTTTCTGCTTTTGAAATAGAATAACAGCTAACAGTGTAAATTATTAGTCTGTTTTTGCAAAATTTACTGTTCTACACTAAAAGATTAACGTATTTGTAACAGCAAAATTTTTAATTGTCTGAAAAGTATATTTTCCGTCTGTTTACTAAAAACTATATAAAAATGTATACAATGGAGGCGTAAATATGGATAAACAGACAGTCACACTTTTGAAGGAATGTAATGCGGGATGTAAAATGGCGGTCGGCAGTATAGACCGTATCAAAGAGTTCCTGATGAACGCAGAGTTAGAACAGACTTTGACGGCATACAAGGAGCAGCATAAGAAACTGGAAGAGGAATCCTCAAAACTTCTGGCGGAACTGGGAGAGCGCGGTCAGCAGCCGGATAAGATTGCATCCGCATTTTCATGGATTACAACCGAGGTAAAACTGTTGGTAAAAGATGACAGTACACAGATTGCAAAGATTCTTATGAACGGATGCAATATGGGGATTCAATCAATCAGCGAATGTATGAATAAATGCCCGGACGCGTCTCATGGCAGCATTTCTCTGGCAAAGAAACTGGTGAAATGCGAGGAGAAGCTTATGGAAGATATGAAGAAATACTTGTAAATGGCGCAGTACGATTTTGATTAGAAAACTTGAAACTATCTTCTCAAGTTTTCTAATCAAAATCGTTTTTTTGACGATATATTATAAGACGCTCTTTTTAGGTGATACGGGGCAGAATCAAAATGTATCATGGAAAGAGGTGGAGACGAGGTGAAGTTAGAAACATATTACCGGGATACCGGTGTTGATATCTGGAAAAAGCAGAAAAGATGGAACAGGGGGTGGAGCATATGCTCAGGCGGCTGAGCGTTAGAGTCAGAGCGTATTTCCGGATAGAATCAGGTGAAGAACTTTCCTAATGTCAGATATTTCAGACAACCTATATGAATATAATGACATTAGAAGCGAACTTTTCCATATATAAGTATATCTTGCCAGTTACAAAATCGTTGAACTTCCTGGAAGATTGAAGTATACTTATATAAAGATTGATCTAAAGGTCAAAATTCCATTTTGCCCATAGATTTAACGATTTGATAAATATATAGAAAGGAATTAGTATGATGCGAAAAAAGAATCTGAGACTATTTGCAATTCCATTAATGGCATGTACAATGATGTTTTTTGCTCCATCGACGGTCACGGCGGCAGATATAAATCCGTCTGCGAATACAAGCGGTGGTACTACTCCGGACGGGAATACTCCGGGTGGGTCAGGCGATACTTCGGGAGGAGACACAGGCGCGGCAGTCCCGTCTGTCGGTGCGGGAGGCGCTGGCGGAACGCAAACGTCAGCGAGACAAGAAGGTAATACGGATGTATCCGCAGGAACCGTGACAATTACAGAATTTACATGTCCAGACGACGTTTGTATTAAGCACACGATTACTGGAAACGGGACGGGGACTATTAAAGTAACAAAGGGAACTCATGATATTATATTACAGGATGTAACTGTGGACGGAACAGCTGCGAACGTTCCGGCTTTTGAAATCTGTGCAGGGGCAACGGTCAATTTGTATCTTGAGGGTACAAACACGCTTACAAGTGCGATAGGTAAAGCAGGAATCCTGGTTCCGTCAGGCGCTAACCTGAATATCTACAGCGAGGATCCGAACGCTACGCTCAATGTAACAGGCGGAGATGGCGCTGCCGGAATCGGCGCCCAAGGTTATGGGCTGCCATCCGGGAATATAAGTATCCATAATGGTAACATTATTGCAACAGGCGGCGCCCAATGCGCCGGAATCGGCGGCGCTGCGCGAGGTTCTGCAGGCACGATTACGATTACGGGCGGTAATGTAGTGGCGACAGGCGGAGATGGCGTAAAGGGCGTTATCACAGGCGGTTCCGGAATCGGCTGCGGCGGAAGCGGCAACGGCGGTGAGATTATCATTTCCGGCGGTACGGTAACAGCAGTCGGCGGACTCAATAATCCTCCGGCAACCAGCCCTAAGAATAGCGGAATTACATGTAAGAATTTGTCATCCGGAGACGGAAGCGCAACAATCATAGCAAGTTCTGTTAAATATGAAAATGCCACAAAATTGAATGGAATTATCTGGGATGAGAATAAAAAGACTGGTTTTGTATATGGAGATGCGGTATTGAATGAAAGCCTCATTGACCAGACGTTGAATATCCCTCCAAATAGTTCTTTGACAATCCCTCCGAACGGCGGTCTGGTAAATGGGATGGGCAGCCAGATTTTAGGAAGCGGAAGTATTATTAATGCAGATGAATTGCAGAATGGAGGAGGAGTGACAAGCGCCGACCTTATTCTGAAAGTATCTCTATCTGAGGATGATATCCATACGGTAGATCAGGTTTATACAGGCGCGGATCTGACGAAAGAAGCGATTCAGATTAATGAAACCCGTGAGAATCCGTATGGCGACGACTATATCGTAGACAGCCCGGATAGCTGGAACCGCTTAATTGAAATATGGGGCGGCGGTACGGCGGATATTATTCGCGATGCACACACCTATATTATAACCTATTCAAAAGACGGATATCCGGATATTGTAAAAGAAGTGACTGTAACAGCAAAGCCGCTGGAAAAGGAAATGGTCAGCACCATTGACAGCCAGTCGTATACCGGGGAAGAGATTAAACCAGAAGTGGTCATCAAGTACAACGGAATGATTCTTGATAAGACTATTGATTACACGGTAGTCTATGAGAACAATAAGGCAATCTCAACTGCCGATAAACCGGCAGTTGCGAAAATCAAGGCAAGAAATAACGGTAATTATTCAGGCGAGATAGACCAGACATTTACGATTAACCCGGCGTCTATAGCCAATGCAGAGGTAACGGTGGAACCGGCGTCTGCAAAATATGACGGCACAAAGAAGACGCCTACGGTTACGGTTAAACTGGGCGATAAGGTCTTAATTCAAGGGGTTGATTACACCATAGCCGACTCCGGTGATCTTGTAAGCGCCGGCACTGTAACTTATACAATAGAAGGAACAGGTAATTATACGGACGCCGCTCCGTTGACAACTTTTGAGATTGAAAAATTGCCGGTTACGGTCAATGTGAACAATCTCTCGGCAGTAAACAGACCATATGACGGCACGAACGAAGTGGAACTGTCAAACGTACAATTTGTAGGAGTCCTGCCTGCCGATAAGAATGACGTTAAATTAGAGACAAAGGCGACGATTTCAGGAGTGGACGTCGGTTCTTATTCGACAGTCACGCTTGAGAATCCGGTACTTGGCGGCGACAAAGGTAAAAACTATTCATTGGGCGAGATAAGCGGTGAATTAAAGCTTGCGACTCCGGTCGTAATCAGCCAGGCAGAAGCGCCTGATAAACCGGAACTTACCGGAAACTACAATGTCAGCGCGAAATTTAAAGACAAATTCTACTACACACTGGATATCACGAATGCCGGAAAGGGCGTTGAGTATCAGTACAAGATGGACGACGGAGAATGGACGGATACTCCGGTCTTTGACAACATTGATCCGGAATCAACCCATACATTCTATGCACAGTCAAAAGAGTCTTTGAACGTGCTGCAGAGTGATATCGGCGAGTTGGAAGTTGTATTTGAAAAACTTGAGACGGAAATCGTTCCTCCAAGCTTCAAATTAGAGTTTAAGGAGAATGAAGACGGAGAGACATTCACCGCTACGATTCCCGTTGCTTCAAAGGATACGGGAGATTCCGAGGGCAATGGCGACGAGAAAGAAGCCAAAGCTTCAGGAGATTCGGATAATGGAGATGAAACCGGAGAGCCGGGGAACTCGGATAATGAAACCGGAGAGCCGGGGAACTCGGATAATGAAACCGGAGATCCAGGGGATAAAGATAATCCGGATGATTCGAATAGTACGGATAACCCAGAGAATCCGAGCGACCCGGAAAAACCGGGAAGTACTTCTGACAGGGTTTTAGAATATCGTTTCAGCAGTCCTGAAGATGAGGAAGCGTCAAAATATTCCTCAGAGGAAGATGCGAACATCAAGACAGATTGTAAGCCCAATACAGAATACACCGGATACGTTAGATATGCGGCGACAGCGACCCACAAAGCAAGCAAGGCTGCAAAGGATACCCAGACTTGCCCGGGGTTAATGGTAAAGAAGCCTGTGATATCTCCGGAAGACGGCTCTACTTTCAGTGGGGCGAAGACCATAGAGATTACGTGTGAAACAGAAGGGGCGGCCATTTACTATACGACAGACGGAACCGATCCTTCAACAGACAGCAATGAATATAAGGAGCCTTTCAAGATTAACGCAACAGCTACCATTAAAGCGATTGCAGTTAAGGAAGGGATGACCAACAGTGAGATTGCATCAGCTACGATTAGCAAGGTTGACACTGTCGTATATACAAGGACTGGCGTTACAAAGTTAGACACCGTAGATCATGAGAAGAATAATATTGCACCTGAGCTGATGGAAAAACTGGAGTCTCCGGACAAAAAGGATGCGACTGAGAAAATTATTTCAAAACTCACAGCAACACTTTCCGACATCGGGGCGCCGGGAGATTTCACATATCAGAACATAGCATTCTATGACCTTGTGGTAGAAATCAGCACCGATAACGAAGTCACCTATAAGCCGGCAACGGCGGATGATTTCCCTGAGGGAGGTCTTGACGTTACGGTTAAGTGTCCGGAAGGCACCAATATAAAGGATTATGACTTTGCGATAGCTCATATGTTTGCATCCGGTGATTCTATCGGTGAGGTAGAGCATTGGGAGAATGTGGCGGTTACAAAGACCAAGACTGACGATGGCAGCGATGGATTACGCTTTAAGATCACAAGCACATCACCACTTGCAATCGCATGGACACCGGCAGTACCGGGTGGACCGAATAACAATGGAGTAGATGATAATCCAGGCGGAGACGATAATCCGGGTGGTGATGATAATCCGGGCGGAGACGACAATCCGGGTGGAGATAACAATAATCCGGGTGGAGACAACAATCCAGGCGGAGATAACAATAATCCGGGCGGAGACGGCACTACTGGCGGAGATGATAACAATAATGGTCAGGGAACAGGCGATGGAACTGGGCAAGTAACCACTGCAAATAGATCCGGTGACGATGGCACTAACGGCACGGGGACGGGAACCGGTACAGGTACGGTTGCAGATGCAGTCAGGTCTGCCGCTTCCACCCTTCTTCCTAAGACAGGAGATACCAGCAAGCTTCTGGTATGGATTGTTCTGGCAGCCGCATGTGTGGCAGTTATTGTCGGCGTACAGATAAAGTCTAAAAAGGGAAAGAAAAAGAAGAGATAAGTTCATTTAGAAGAGGGATTTCGGAAAGTATGGCATTTTCCGAAATCTCTCTTTTTTAATCTTATGGGCATTATGGACATTAAAACGGATACATACTGTATTTTAGAACAGAACTATGTTAATATGAAAAAGAATATAGTTCTCAGAAGGCGGATGATCTCTATGAAACGTATATCCTTAAAAGAGCTGCTCCACTCTCGGCAGAATAATACTTATGAGCAGCAATATCAATACATTCTGGAATTGATTTCCGAAGGAAAGGTGAAACCTGTGAAAGCGTCTGGTACAAATGGAAAGCATCCGGCGCTCTATCGGGAATACTGGCTGGCGGAGCAGGAAAAGGATTATAGTATATTTGAAGAGGAATTGAAATATCGGCTGCATCCTATGATATCGATTGATTATTATTTATCACATCTTGCGAACTATGAACAGGACAGGCCGTGGATTCTGATGTTGAGTGAATATTTGAAGAAGCATAGGGAAAAATTGGAATATACGGAATCTACGAATGAGAGAAGTTTTGAAATCTGGAGCCGTGAGAAGTTTTTAAGCCGCGGGCAGGGGAAGCGGATTTTGAAGAATTGTGGCCTGGCGGAAGGCTTCCTTAATATATATCAGACGACGGAACCACTGGCTTATTATTCCAGGACAAGACAAGTGCCCCAGAATATTTTAATTTTAGAGAATAAGGATACTTTTTACAGTATGCGGCGGCATCTGATGGAAGGCAGCGCCAGGGAGGCTGCGAAAATTGCTGATAAGATACCCCGGGAAGGGAAGGACAGAGTCCTTGGCATGGAGATTGGGACGCTGATTTATGGCGCTGGGAAGGGAATTTTGCGTTCCTTTTTGGATTTTGATTTGTGTGTGGAGCCTTATATGAAGAATGGTGAGAACCGGATCTATTATTTCGGCGATTTGGATTATGAGGGAATCGGAATCTACGAAAGCCTTGCGGAAATGGTTTCAGGCAGGTGGGAGATTCTTCCTTTTACGGAGGCGTATATGGCCATGCTCGAAAAGGCAGATGGGACGTGTGGCGCAAAGAACCTGCCGGATACGAAGGAACAGCAGAACCGGAACATAAGGGAGGATTTTTTCGCGCATTTTCATGAGGAAACGGTAAGCAGGATGAAGGCGGCGCTGGAATCCGGGAAGTATATACCGCAGGAGATTTTGAATATTACTGATTTTTGAGCGGGTATCAATGGCTTTAGTATGCTGCAGTGACCGTTTGGGACGTCGGAAACGGGAGGTGAAATAGAATGGGTAATCCATGAAGGGCAATGTCTGCGTGAGCCGTCCGCGCCGTTTTGGGAAGTCGATGGCGGCAAGTTTTACCAATGACATGACGGCTTTCCGGACAGAGAATGATGTGTAGGTTTGAAAGAAAGGATTAGAATGCAATACGAATTTTTAAAAAATTTCCCCAAAAGGATGAAGAATGTGGGGCTTTATGCGCTGATGATTCAGAACAGCGCCCAGAAGACAACCTGGAAGCAGTTCGGTTTCCTGACTCTGGGGGAGCAGCTGAACTTGATTTTTGCCGTCATGCTCTATATCATGGAGCAGTCCTTGAAAGAGGAGCGCTGCACTATGGATGATGTAGGCGCTTATATCGACACGGTCAATACCGGGCATTTTAGGAAAAGTATGTCTTATGACGAGTGCAGGCAGCTCGGGGATTTCGTGGTAAATATTGTGCTGTCCAACGAAGGGAGGGCTATGTATTTTGAAGGGTTTGATTTTGAAGAAAATAAGTATCAGAACCTTCATATCAGTTATGTGGCGAACCGGATTATTTACATAGACCAGGAATTCAAGCGCACTTCTTATTATTTGACGGACGATGGGTACAATCTTCTGCTGGCGACGTTGGAGATTGAAAATAATATGAAGCTTACGATTCATGAGATGATTTTCCAGATGCATCTTGAGAAGCAGAGTTATGACAAGGCTGTGGATGAGATTAAGAATGTGTTCAATCTGCTGCGGATTCAGTTACAGAAGATTCAGGAGGCGATGGGGAAGATTCGGAGGAATGCGCTGAATTATTCTGTGAAGGATTACGAGGAGATATTGCTTGGGAACCTTGATACCATCAGCGACACGAAGGAGAAGTTCCAGAATTACAGAGAGATGGTGAAGAGCCGGGCGCAGGCGTTGGAGGAGGAGAATATCAATGTAAAGAGGCTCAGTGAGAAGGATGAGGAGCGGCTTTCCCACCTGCGGGTCATTGAGACATACCTGAACCGGACGATTGATGAACATCAGAAGATATTGAACAGCCATTTTGATCTGAAAGCATTATATACGAAGGAGTTGGAGACGCTGACGCAGATGTCGCTGATCAGACGGTTCCCTCTTAGGACTGAATTGTATGACAAGGTGCTTGAGAATCCTAAGGCCCTTGAGAATCTGGATTATTTCCTGCGGCCGCTGTTTAATCAGGAGCCGGATAAGGTCTATAACCTGAATAAGGCGTTCCAGTTACAGCGCCCGGTGCGAAGACGTATGGAGGAGGATATTGCGGAGGAACTGGATTTTGACGAGGAAGCGTGGATGCGTGAGCAGGAGAGGCTTCGCAAGGAGAAACTGAAAAGGTATGAGGTGTGCCTTTTAAGGCTCCTTGGTTATGCCTTGAAGACAGGGGAGGTATCCCTTCGGGAAATCAGCGCGGCTGTAAAGGAGCAGGAAGAGGAACGGGAACAACTGATTCCGAATGTGGAGATCTTCAAGGAAGTCATGGTGGAGCTGATTAAGAATCAGGAGATTGATATTACCGTGCTTTTAAGGGAGCGCAGTGAGTATATCCAGGATGTACCGGGGGAGTTCCAACTGAACGAGATGCTGCTTCATCTGGTGGAGGAATACCCCAAGTTTCAGAATGTTCGGAGGGTGGGAACTTACCGGATAGAGGATGGGAGCGCCGTTACGTTTGAAGGGATTTTGAATGAGGATAAGGTGAGGAAGACGATTCGGTGTTCTAATGTGTTGATTCGTGTGGAAAAGGAGTAAAAATATATGGCTTATGAATTAGATGAAGTCCGGACAAGCCAGGAGATTTTCTACTATCTCCTGGAACACCATGAGCTTTGCGAGGATGAGGAAATGCAGCTCTACAGGGCGTATACGGAGCAGGAAGAGATACAGAATTTAGTGAAATCTCAGGGGGAGATTGCCGAGAGCCGGATTGAGCGGTATGGGAATGTGATATATCTGATTCCAAAAGAGGAGAATCATTTCCTTGGTTTTTCTAAGGCACAGCTAAAAGCGGCGCTCTGTAAATCCTCCGGGACAGATAAGGATTATTACCTCTCCCAGTTCGTGGTGCTGACGCTTCTGGTGGAATTCTTCGACGGACAGGGAAGCAGCAGTAAAGCCCGGGAATACATGCGTGTGGGAGAACTGCAGAATTGCATTTCTAGCCGTCTCAAGGAGGGAGCCGAGGGTATGGATGAGGAACAGGAGGAACAGTCGGGGATTGCGTTTTCCAACATGCTTGAAGCGTACGAGGCTTTGCGTTCGGATGACAAAGGTTCCAGGGCAAAGACGACGAAGGAAGGTTTCCTTCATTCGATTCTGGTATTTTTACAGAAGCAGGGATTGATTGAGTATGTGGAAGCGGACGAGATGATCAAGACGACGAAGAAGCTGGATAATTTTATGGACTGGAATCTGTTGAACCAGAATCATTACCAGAGAGTGCTGCGGGTACTGGGGGTAGAGAATGAGTAAAATAAATGCTGTGAGATTGATTAATATCAATTATAACAATAATGCAATCCGTATCAGCGACGAGTGTTTCCACCTGAATGGTGAGAGTACGCTGTTGTCTTTAAGGAACGGAGGCGGGAAATCCGTGCTTGTCCAGATGCTGACGGCTCCGTTCGTGCATAAGAGATACCGGGATGCAAAAGACCGGCCGTTCGAGAGCTATTTTACCACGAATAAGCCCTCGTTTATCCTTGTGGAGTGGGCATTGGACGGCGGGGCAGGCTATGTCCTTACGGGGATGATGGTGCGAAGGAGCCAGGAGACGGGAGAGGGGAACGGGGAGAATCTGGAGATGGTCAACATCATCAGTGAATACCGGGAGTCCTGCATTCAGGATATCCATCACCTTCCTGTGGTGGAGAAGGGGAAGAAGGAGATTGTCCTTAAAAATTTTGCCGCGTGCAGGCAGATGTTTGAGTCCTATAAGAAAGACAGGTCTATGAGCTTCTTCTATTATGATATGATGAATGCGGCGCAGTCCAGACAGTATTTTGATAAATTGACGGAGTATCAGATTCACTATAAAGAATGGGAGACGATTATCAAAAAGGTGAATCTGAAAGAGTCGGGATTATCGGATTTGTTTGCAGACTGCCGGGATGAGAAGGGGCTGGTGGAGAAATGGTTTCTGGATGCCGTGGAAAGCAAACTGAATAAGGAACGGAACCGGATGAAGGAATTCCAGGCGATTCTTGAGAAATATGTGGGGCAGTATAAGGATAACCAGACGAAGATTAAGAGGCGCGACATCATACGTGAGTTTAAGGTTTGGGCAGATAAGATTCGTAAGGAGGCAGAGGATTATGAGGCTAAGAGCAGCCAGGCAGGACGGCAGGAGAACCGAATCGCACATTTTATCGCGGAATTAACGCGGCTTCATGATGTGACGGAGGAGGAATATCAAGGGATACTTGAGGAAATCGAGTCGATTCGGGGACAGCTTTTAAGAGTGGAGTATGAGAAGCTGTCCAGTGAGGTTCATAAGCTAAGGGAAGAGCTTAGGTTTCATCTGAGCAACCGGGATATGATTGAAATCGAGAAGGAGGACTTGGAGCAGGATGCCCAAGGGATACGGCATACGCTGCATCTTCTGGTCTGTGCGAAACAATGGAAAGCGGTAGAGCAGGAACGGGGAGAACTGGAGCTGATTCGCCAGAAGCTCCTGATATCGAGGCAGAAGGAAGAAGACTTAGAACCGGAACGTAAATGCTTGGGATATACTCTGCGGCGTTATTATGAAGGGCTTTTGGAGGAAAATGCGAGGAAGAGGAAGGCGAATGAAGAAGAGGCGGCGGCAATCGCATCGGAGCTGTCTGGCGTGGAAGGGAAACTTTCTGAGCTTTCCGATCTCCTGATTGAAAATGCGGCGCGTTCAGGAGGGCTTAGGAGTGCGGCTGCGTCTTATGACCGGTCGGAGGATGAGTATAACCAGCGTTATGGGGAGGAGTTTATCCGTAATATTCTCGGCGTGTATGAGCCGGGCACATTAGAAATCCGCCGGGAAGATTATGAGAAGGAGTTGGAAGGGGGCAAACGGTCACGCCTGGCGCTTTTAAAACAGCAGGAGCAGGCAAATGAGCAAAGCCGCAGTCTTGAGCGCGGGCTTGAGGATATGCGTGCAGAGCTTCTGAAAGGGAAAATGGACCTTGAGCATCAGGAACACATGGGGCAGGAATATGAGGAGGAGCTGGAGGCGAGGAAAGTTGTGCTGCGGTATCTGGACCTGTCGGAGGATGTGATTTTCGACAGGGAGAAGATTCTGCATGGGTCTAAGCGGAAACTTAGGGAGATTGCGGCATTTCGCAGGAACCTTGAGAAGGAAGAGGACGTTTTGCAGAAAGAGTATCAGCGTTTGACACAGGGGAAAGTGTTGGAATTGCCGCAAGAACTGGAAACGGAGCTTGAAAATCTTGGAATCCATGTGGTCTATGGCATGGAGTGGCTTGGGAAGAACGGGTACTCGGAAGCACAGAATTTGGAGCTGGTGCGCGCCCACCCGTTTCTGCCCTATGCGCTGATCCTCTCTGAGGCGGAGGTACGTAAGTTGTCCCGGAATATGGGCGGGATCTATACTTCATTTCCGATTCCGATTGTGGCGCGGGAGATGCTGGAACAAAATATAGCGAATCGGGAGAGTGGGATTATCCGGCTTGAGGGAGTCAGTTTCTATGTCTGGTTCAATGAAAATCTGCTGAATGAGGAGAAGCTTAGAAATCTGGTGCAGGAGAAGGAGCGGCAGATTGAGAAGAAAAGGGAGTCTATTGCCATCCGGCAGGCTGAGTACACGGAGTATTTTGAACGTCAGGAGATGATTCGTAATCAGGAGGTCAGCAAAGAGAGGTGGGAAGCAAATGAGAAACTGCGAAAGGAGCTTGGAGAGCGGATCGGGCGGCAGGAGCGTGAAATCCGTGAAGGAACGGGAGCGTTGGCCAAACTTAGAGCTAAGATAGAGAGTTTGGAAAATGATGTCCAAAGCGCTGACCGCGAGGTGAACCGCCAGATGAGAAGGATTGAGGATTTTGGGCGGCTGTACAAGGAGTATGAGGCGTATGAGCAGAATCTAAAGGAGAGCATGCGTTGTAAGAAAGAGGCGGAAAAGCTCAAGGAGAAGCAGAAATTATGTAAGAATCAGCAAGAGAAGTTAAGGGGCCGGCAGAAGACAGGGGAGATTGAGAGAAATAACCTGCTTCGGGAAGGCGAGGAGATTCGTAAAAGAGGGCGTAAGTACGAGCGGTATGAGAAGGCAAAGATGTCTGGAGCAGTGAAGAATAGCTTTGAAACTGTGAAAGAGAATGCAGATCTGGCAGAAGGGGGCTTAAAGACAGAGGACCGGAAAGGCTTGGCAGGTCAGAATAAAGTAACGGCAGAAGAGCTTTGGAATATCCAGGAAATGGAAGCCCGGTATACCGCAATTACTTCACATATGTCTCAGGAAATTCAGGAACTCGAGGAACAGGAGCAGCGCGTCGGAAACCGTTATCAGGATGCAGTGGATGAATTGGAGCATTTACGGAGTAAATACGGGCTTTCCGGCGAGAATTTGGAGCAGGTAAGTTATAACCGTGAGGAGGAATCACATCAGGAAATCATGCTTTCCGAATGTGAACGTAAGATTGCCGTAAAGCAAAGGCTCTGGAACGACGAGGATAAGCAAATCGCCGTGGTGAACCAGCAGAAACGTGAGCGGCTGGAACGGATGAAGGCGGAATGCGGCGAGGAAGAACCTCTGCCTGAGGAGGAAATCCAGAACCAGGATTTTGACGCAAGGAAGAATCAGTTCCGTTATGAGGAGAAGGAAGCGGGGAAACAGGCGGAGGCCCTTCGGGAACGTCTGCGCAGTTATGGGGAGAACCTGACGGCGCTTTCGGAATACAGCGACTTCCCGCTCGTTGACGAGGTCGTATGGGAGCAGGACTTTGGAGAGATGGATGCAAAGAGCCTCCGCAATTTCAAGGGCATCTTAATCCGGGATTATAATCAGATGCTTAGGGACTGCCGGGAGGCGCAGGATATGCTTGACCGCCTCCTGAACCGTACGATACGCATGGAGCAGTTTCAGGAGGATTTCTACAGAAAACCGTTGGAGTCGATGCTGGAGCTTACAAAGGATGGGTCTGCCGTGCTGCGGCAGCTTACCACCACGATACAATCCTATGACAGCCTGATGGAGAAGCTTTTGGTAGACATTTCCCTTGTGGAGAAGGAGAAGAACAAAATCGTGGAGCTTATGGAGGATTATGTCCGGGAGGTGCATCAGAATCTTGGCAGGATTGACCATAATTCTACGATTGCGATTCGGGAGAGGCCTGTGAAGATGCTGAAAATCGGGCTGCCGGAGTGGGAAGAGAATGAGAACCTGTATCAGATCAGGCTTCAGGATATGATTGACGAGATTACGCAGAAGGGGCTTAGGTTATTTGAGCAGAATGAAAATGCGCAGGAATATTTCGGAACCCAGATTACCACGAGAAACCTGTATGATACGGTAGTCGGGATTGGGAATGTGCAGATTCGGCTGTATAAGATTGAGGCGCAGAGGGAGTATCCGATTACCTGGGCGGAAGTGGCGAGGAATTCTGGAGGAGAAGGATTCCTGTCAGCATTTGTCATTCTGTCGAGCCTTTTGTATTATATGCGTAAGGATGATACGGATATATTTGCGGATAAGAATGAGGGGAAGGTTCTGGTCATGGATAATCCGTTCGCCCAGACGAATGCGTCGCATTTGCTGAAACCGCTGATGGATGTGGCGAAGAAGACGAACACGCAGCTTGTGTGCCTGACAGGGCTTGGCGGGGACTCGATTTATAACCGGTTTGATAATATTTATGTGCTGAATCTGATTGCGGCGAATTTACGAAGCGGGATGCAGTATTTGAAGGCAGACCATTTACGGGGGAATGAGCCGGAGACGATGATCGTTTCTCAGATTGAAGTGATGGAGCAGCAGGAGTTGGTGTTTTAGTAATTAGAAACGTTCCATTGAAGACGAAAATAGAACACTTCACGCAAAAACGAAACAAAATCTCCTATTTTATGCTATACTATTACCAGCAAAGAAGGGAGATAAGCAGATGAGTTTAGAAGTAAGAAATTTATCCAAAAAATACGGAGAGAAAACGGTAGTGGAAAATCTGAGCTTTGAGATGAAGAACCCGGGTGTTTTTGCGCTTCTGGGGACAAACGGAGCCGGAAAGACCACTTCTATCCGTATGATGCTGAATATGCTTTCACGGGATACCGGGGAAGTACTCTGGAATGGCGCGCCTCTTGATACGGCGACCTGTAATGTGGGTTATCTTGCAGAGGAGAGAGGATTGTACCCCAAGTATACCCTGATGGATCAGCTTATATATTTTGCCGGCCTTAGGGGGATATCCAAGGCGGAGGCAAAGAAGAGAATCCGTTACTGGGCCGGGCGGCTGGAGGTAGAAGAATACCTGTATCCTCAGGCTCCAAAATCAGAAGACGGGAAGAAGAAACGCGCGAAAGCCCAGGCTCCGAAAAAGGCGGATCAGCTTTCCAAGGGAAATCAGCAGAAGATTCAGTTCATGACGGCGCTTTTGCCTGACCCTGACCTGCTGATTTTAGATGAGCCGCTTTCTGGCCTTGACCCGGTGAATACGGATTTATTCAAGGGAATTATTCGGGATGAGATTGCGAAAGGGAAATATCTTATCATGTCGAGCCACCAGATGGCTACCGTGGAGGAATTCTGTACGGATATTATTATACTGAACCGTTCCAAGACGGTCCTTGCCGGGCATCTGAATGATATCAAGAAGAGCTATGGGCGTATTAACCTTCTGCTGAAAACGGAGACGGATGTGACAGACCTTATCAGGCAGGAGGGGCTTACGCTGGTTTCGGCAAAAGAGACCGAGTATCAGATTAAGGTATCCGGGGATGAGCAGGCCAACGGATTTTTAAAGCTATTGATCGAGAATGGAGTTACTGTTGTTACATTCAGTCTGCGCGAGCCGTCTCTCCATGAGATTTTCGTGGAGAAAGTAGGTGATGTACATGAAGCTTAGGAAGAGTGATTTTACCGGGACGGGAAAGGTGTTCCGTTTTACGTTATCGCAGATGGTGAAGGGGAAAGCAAATATCATTACCATGCTGATTTTTTTCCTGTTTGCGGCCGCTAGTATCCCGGTTATGACGGTGATGATGGGCGGGAAGCAGACTGCGTCTGCGGATGAGGCTGCCTCTTTAGGGATTACGGCGGTGTACGTTCAGAATGAGACAGGATATGAGCTGGATTTGGGAAGTATCCCTCAGAGAAATGACATATTTATTGACACGGCATTTATAGATACGGATTTGATGGATGTAGATTGGTCGGAAGATACATATGAGTCTATGGTGAAGCCGACAGAAGCGTATATACATCTTAGGAAAGACACGGAAAAGATGAGCTTTACCATCGGAGCTTATGCGCTGGAGAAGAAAGAATTCCCGGACGGGGATTTGGATTCCTGTGTGGGCATGCTGTCCGGCCTGTTGGACGAAGCCCGCTATGCACAGCAGAATGCGAAGCCCGAGCAGATTGCCGCCCTGACCAGTCCTTATGAGACGAAGGTGGAGAGTGTATCGGAGTATCTGGAGGAGAAAACGGATGATTTTGACACCAGGTTTGGCGTGCAGATGATTTATTCTGTGGCTCTCCTGATTGTGTGTACGTTTGTTTCTTCGTATATTATCCAGAAGGTGATAGAGGAAAAGGCGTCAAAGCTGGCGGAGCTTTTGATGGTTAGTGTCAGTCCGCTTGCGATGCTGGTTGGGAAAATACTTGCGGTGATGACGTATATCCTGGGGCTGGTCGGAAGCCTTGCGGCGGTCATGGGTCTTTCTTATGTGATTACCGGTCAGTTTGCAGATACTACGGTATTGCAGCAGCAGATTGCGGCTTCCGGAATTTCTTCGGAAACGCTGCAGATATCTCCCGTTACGGCTCTGATTCTGGTGGTTTCGCTGTTGCTTGGCTATCTGCAGGTTTCGATTATCAGCGGGCTTGTTGGAACCGGATGTTCTACTACGGAGGATGTGGAGCCGGCCAACATGACGATTGTCCTGTTGGTCATGGCGGGATATATGATCGCGACTTTGACGGTAGGGGGAGGCAGTAATCCGGTGCTGGCAGCAGTGGTATCCTTGTGTCCGGTTACATCTATGTTCTGTGCGCCTGTGCGCTATATCATTGGCGATATCGGGTTTGGAATGCTGGCGTTATCATGGGCAATTCAGCTGGCAGTGATTTTGGCGCTTGCATATGTGTGTGCAAGAATCTACCGTGCCCTGATGATGTACCGGGGAAACCGTATGAAGCTTAGCGGGTGGATTACGATGTTTCGCCAGAACCGTGCAAAGGAGGTAGAGAGCAGATGAAAAGGCTTGGGAATATATTTTCATTTACATTTATCCAGCATGTGAAGCAAAAAGGCTATCGGAATGTGACCGTCGTGGTTGCTGTCCTGTGTCTGCTGCTTCCGGCAGTGATTCTGCCTGCAATCGAATATTTTAAAGAGGATGAAACATACGTAAGTAAGATTGATAAAGTGTATGTGGTCGAGACGGACAGCAGTACGGAGGGAAAGGCGGATTATGGAGTTCTCAATAGCGTGGATGCCGCGCAGTTTACGGATGTTGTCTATGAAATGGCTGAAAATGTAGAAGATGCGGCAAAGAAGGCGGAAGAAGACGGGCACTCGGTGGTGCTTGCCGTCGGACATCAGGAGGGCACATATCAGCTCAATGTGCTCCTTCCGGATGAAACGAAGCTGAATAAGAAGGATGCGAATGCATATGAGACATTCCTCTCAGGCGCATTCCGTTATATCCTGATTCAGAAATCGAATCTTGAAGCTGCGCAGATTGCAGAGATGACCATGCCTATTGAGACGGTGGTGCGTGACAGCAGTGTTTCGGCGGATGAGAGCGACGAATATGCGGTGGCGAAGGAAGTCATGGCGACCATACTGCCATATCTGAATATTATGATTCTCTATTTTATGATTCTTGCGTATGGGCAGGGAACGGCAAATTCTGCGATTATGGAGAAGACGTCGAAGCTCATGGATCTGCTTCTGGTGTCTGTGAAGCCGGGAGAGATGCTTCTTGGCAAGGTATTTGCGATGGCGGCAAGCGGAGTCTTACAGATCTTTATATGGCTTGCCGGGCTGTTCGGGGGATTTGCCCTCGGGATCCATTTTACAAAAATGGTGAATCCGAATACCGATATGATTTTAATTCAGCTGGTGGAGTCCTTTGGCGAATTTTCTGGGATGTTCACGGTTTCAGGGGTGATTCTCGCTCTGTTGATGCTGTCGGCGGGACTGCTGCTCTATTGCTCCCTTGCGGCGATTGGAGGGGCGATTGCGGAGAAACCGGAGGATTTGTCCAGCACGAATATGCTGTTTGTGATGGTGCTGCTGGTTAGCTTCTTTGCCACGATGTTTGCAGGAGGCGCGGGTTCGGATGTGCCTTGGGATGCAGTCACTTGGCAGGTATGGATGCCGTTCACGTCGATTCTGGTGGCGCCGACGAAGATTCTACTGGGTGTGATGAGTATACCGGAGGCGGCTCTTTCCCTTGGGATTGTGGTAGTGACGGCGACTTTGATTACGATAGCGGCGGGGAAGGTTTATAAGATGATGTCTCTCTATAAGGGGAATCCGCCAAGCCCGAAGAAGATGATAGAGATGATGAGAAGGCAGCGGTGAGCATTTTTTGTAAGAAAAAGCGTATACTATATTTGCCATGAAATCAATGATTTCTTATTATTTTTGTGAAAAATATGGTGAACGACAACAAGAATACCTTAATCCAAGAAACTATACCCAAGGGCACACCGTAATGCATGCCCTTCGGGCGAGTGGACTTCGTCCAATAAGGTATACATTGACCAAGAAAAATACAAATGATGTAACCAAATTGGTTTATTCTCCGTAGTAATTGCACTCCGTTATCTTATGGGGGATAGTTGGATTAAAATTACAAGATATAAAAAATAATCTTTAAGGGGTTGCTGGAAAATGTAGTTTTCCTACAACCCCTCAATTTTATCCTAATTCTAAATCGGTTATTCCGTTCTAATAAATCGTCTGTCTTTTCAAATAGAACTGGAATGAACTGTAGTCATCCACTTCCCGGTTTATCGGAAGCCCTGCGTTCATAAGCGCAGAGCCGGAGTACAATTCTTTGCCGTCATTGACGCTGTACATAGCATCCGGAACAAGCCCTTTGGCGCGGATATATTCCTGAGGCCCATTGCAAGTCAGGTTGGTGACAACCACGCTCAGCAAGGATTCCGACTTGTCTTTGGAAACATGCTGCCATGCCGTCATATTCCCAATCTCAAAAGGATTCGTCAGCCGATAGTAATCCCCTTTGATAATCAACGGATAATATTTGCGGAATAGGTCGCTCTGCTCCTTGCAGATTTCCTGCTCTTTTTCGGAAAGGTGGGTGGCATCCAGCTCATACCCAAATGTCCCGCACATGGCTACTACAGCCTTCGTCTTAATCGGAACGAATTTGCCGCTGTCCGAAATGTGCGCGCCCATGGTGCAGACCGGATACACAAAGGAAGTGCCGTAGTGGAGCTTTAACCGGTCGATGGAGTGATTGTTGTCGCTGACCCAGTACTGCGGATAGTAGTGGAGCATTGCCGCGTCATACCGTCCGCCGCCGCCGGAGCATCCCTCGAAGAGGATATCCGGGTGGGTCTTAATAATGTTGTCCATCACCCGGTAAAGACCTAAGATATACCTGTGATAGACTTCCCCCTGTCTTTCGGGCGGCAGTTCATTCGACCAGATATCCGCCAGAGAACGGTTGATGTCCCATTTTACATAGTAGATATTGGCGTCGTCCAGAATGGCGTTGACCTGTTCAATCAGGTAATCCTGTACATCACGCCTGCTCATGTCCAGCGCCATCTGGTTACGGCTGCGCACGGCATGGCGTCCCGGGATCTGCATAGCCCAATCAGGATGTGCCCGGTATAAGTCGCTGTCCTCGGACACCATCTCCGGCTCGAACCAGATGCCGAACTTCATGTCGAGGTCATTAATCTGTTCCACGAGTTTATGTAATCCGCACTTAATCTTATCCTGATTCACGTACCAGTCTCCAAGACCGCTGTTATCGTCGTCACGTTTGCCGAACCAGCCGTCGTCCATGACTAACAGGTCAACGCCCATGTTCTTTGCAGCCTTGGCAATCTCCACCAGCTTCACATCGTCGAAGTCCATGAACGCTGCTTCCCAGCTGTTAATTAATACGGGACGCTGCACATCCTGTACGAACTTGCTCTTGCAGAGGTTTGTCCGGTAGAAATCGTGGTACAGATGGGACAGCCCCGTAAATCCATGTTCAGTAAACGCCATGACGACTTCCGGGCCTTCAAAAATCTCCTGTGGTTTTAACTCATATACAAACTGCTTGGGATGGATTCCCATTACCAGCCGGAGCTGGTCGTACTGGTCCAGTTCAACTTCCGCAAGGAAATTGCCGCTGTACATCAGGGAGAAACCATAACATTTGCCATAATCTTCCGTGGCATTCTTATCACAGAGGATTACAAACGGATTCTGCTGGTGGCTTGATGAGCCTCGCACACTGCCGATGGTGTGGATGTGGTGGGTCATGTGCTGGCGTTCCGCCTGCCGCTCCTGACCGTACCGTCCCGGAAGGCTTACTAAGTCGAAGTCCTTCCCATTCAAAAAGTCCAGGCAGACGGACATGATCTTTTTCAAATGAATGGACGTATCGCCGGAATTGATGACTTTCACTGCCCTTGTTATGATATCAGCCTCTTCAAAAACGCTGTAGAGCAGAACCACTTTTACATGGCTGACTGTATCTGACAAGGTTACTTTAAGGGTCTCCACCGTGTCATTATCTGTGGCAAATACGCAAGGGAGAGTCTCCAGTTGATATTTTCCTTTGCTGATTTTATAATCGGCGGCTTTCCCGTGGAAAGAATAGCTGCCGTCTCCGTTAACGACTTCAATGCTTGCAGTACGGAAGTCTCCCTGCTGCTGCGTAGTGAATTCCTGAGGCTGGGCATCCAGCGAGAAGGTGCGCTCGTTCCTGGATTCGTAAGGGTTGCCGGAAAAGCCACGGTCATACTGCATAATCTGGTAGGACATATCCGCATCTTGGATAGACGGTCCGTAATAAAGATGAAGGAGATAATCCAGATTGCCAATCTTCATCTGATAAGACGTATGTCTTGTGTGTAAGGTGATGGTTTTTGATGTTTCGTTATAAATAATTCCCATAAGTCCTACTGTCCTCCTAAATATTTCCATTTTCTAAAAGTATATCATGATTTCATAAAAATTGATTTGTCACAATGGTAGAAAAAATCGGGAAATTTTAGTGTAGTTTTTCAGTTGATTTTTATATCTGCTTTGGAAAACGGTTGAGTATACCCAAGGGCACACCGTAATACATGCCCCTTACAGGGCGGGTGGACTTCGTCCAATAAGGTATAATTATTGGAAATATGGTAAAAACTAGCGTTATCGAATTGTATGGAGGAAAGAAAGAGTGGTGGAAATGCGTTCTATCTGGACAGAAAATATAAGCCTGCCCCAGTTTAAACAGCTCAAGGGCAGCAAGAAAACGGATGTGCTGATTATCGGCGGAGGGATGGCGGGGATTTTGTGCGCTTACTTTCTGGAGAAGGCAGGAGTTAATTATGCGCTTGTGGAAGGCGGACGAATCTGTTCCGGGATTACGAAAAACACTACGGCCAAGATTACATCCCAGCATGGGTTGATTTACCAGAAAATGCTAAAAAGCATTGGGACTGAGCGGGCGAAGATGTATCTGGACGCAAATCAGGATGCGGTGCGTAAGTACGCTAGGCTTTGCCGGAGGATGGATTGTGATTATGAGGTCAGACATGCCTACGTCTATTCCAGGAATGACCGGAAGAAGCTGGAGGATGAGGCGGACGCCCTGGCCAGAATCGGGTTTCAGCCAAGGCTTACAGACCAGTGCGAGCTTCCGTTCCAAACGGTTGGCGCGGTAGGATTTGCCGAACAGGCAAGTTTCCATCCGCTGAAATTTGTAAGCGGGATTGCGAAAGGGCTAAAGATTTACGAAAATACTTTTGTAAAGGAGCTGAAAGAACAGGAGGCAGTCACAGAACATGGAGAAATTACATTTCAGAAGCTCATCTTTGCAACGCATTTTCCAATTGATAATAAGCATGGCATGTATCCTTTGAAAATGTACCAGCACAGGTCCTATGTGATTGCTCTAAAGGACGCCCAACCGTTGAATGGAATGTACATCGACGAGGCGAAACATGGCATGTCTTTTCGGAGTTACAGGGAGTATCTGCTGCTGGGCGGCGGCAGCCACAGAACCGGGGAGAAGGGGGGCAACTGGGAGGAAATCAGGAATTGTGCGCGGTTATATTATCCCAATCTGGATGAAAAATATTACTGGGCGGCGCAGGATTGCATGACGTTGGACGGGATCCCTTATATTGGGCGGTATTCCCGTGGACTGCCGGGCTGTTATGTTGCGACAGGGTTCAATAAATGGGGAATGACTTCGTCTATGGCGGCGGCTTCGATTTTGACGGATTTGATTCTGGAAAAGGAGAATCCTTATGCGCAGGTTTTTAACCCGTTAAGGAATATGATAAAGCCCCAGTTGTTCGTCAATGGGGCTACGGCCGTTAAGAACTTGCTTACGGTTTCCGGGAAACGCTGTCCCCATCTTGGATGTGCGTTGAAATGGAATAAGACGGAACATTCCTGGGACTGTCCCTGCCATGGTTCACGGTTTGACGGGTTCGGAAAATTGTTGGATAATCCGGCGACTGGGGATTTGAAGAAATAGGTGTGGTTATATAAAATATAGATGAGATTTATGCAATCTCATCTATATCTTATGTGTAGCTTGCTTATGGATTACTCAATTTTGACGAAGTCCGCTGCCCCATGCTTGCAGAGCGGGCAAACGATATCGTCCGGAAGCTCGTCGCCTTCGTAGACATATCCGCAGACTACGCATACATATCCCTTCTTGCCCTCAGTCTCCGGTTTTGGTTTTACATTGCTCTGGTAATAATTGTACGTCATAGTCTCCACGTTGGAGATTACGCGGGCTTCCGTGACGGTACAGATGAACATTCCGTGTGTATCCAAATCTACATACTGCTCAACCTTCAAGGACATGAAAGAGTTGATATATCTTGGAAGGAATACCAGCCCGTTATCGGAACGCAGCGGAGCGCATCCGGCGAACTTGTCCACAGTCCGTCCGCTCTGGAACCCGAAGTTCTCGAATACCTTGAACGGTGCATCTGTTGACAGGCAGTTGATGTTCATGATGCCGGTCTGCTTGATAATATGGTGGGAGTAATTATCCTTATTAATGGTCACGGCAATCCGGTTCGGCGTATTCGTTACCTGCGTCACCGTGTTGACGATTAATCCGTTGTCTTTCTTTCCGTCATTGGACGTTACGACATAAAGGCCATACCCAATCTTAAAGAGTGCGGTCAGGTCGTTCTTATCGGCAGTCTCATCATGCTGTGCCAGATAATTCTTGCAGAACTCGTCTGCAAGTGCATCCAACTGCGCATTGCTCTCATCATCCAGTGCAGAATGAATATGAACTGTGGTGTCTGCGAAGGTTAGTTTCTTGCAGCCTTCCAACATCTGCTTCATGGTCTTGGCAGCAAGAGGAGACCATGAACCGTTTTCAATCAGCCCGACGAAACGGTTCTGGAAATTCCGTTCGGTCAGGTGGTCGATAAATTCGCGCATGAACGGGAAAATGTCAGCGTTGTATGTTGTTGTGGCAAGGATTAATTTACCGTAACGGAATGCGTCTGCCACTGCAGCCGACATATCGCAGCGCGCCAAATCGTGAACGATTACTGCCGGGCATCCTTTCCGGCGCAGCTTTTCTGCGAGAGTCTCCACTGCCTTTTTGGTGTTGCCGTAAATGGAAGTATAGGCAATGACGATTCCCGTCGTCTCAACATTATAGGAGGACCATGTGTTGTAGAGCCCGAGATAATAGCCCAGGTTCTCCGTAAGGACTGGCCCATGGAGCGGGCAGATTGTCTGGATGTCCAGTGTGGATGCTTTCTTCAGGAGACGCTGAACCTGTGCGCCGTATTTCCCTACGATACCGATATAGTAGCGGCGGGCTTCATCCGCCCATTCCTCGTTGATATCCAGAGCGCCGAACTTTCCGAAACCGTCGGCAGAGAACAACACTTTATCGCAGCTGTCGTATGTTACGATAACTTCCGGCCAGTGTACCATAGGCGCCGTAACGAAGGTCAGCTCATGCTTGCCCAGGGAGAGGGTGTCACCTTCTGCGACAACAAGCTGCCTGTCTGCAAAATCGGTGCCGAAGAACTGCTTCATCATCACGAATGCCTTGGCGGATGATACGATGGTCGTGTCTTTATATACGTTCATAAAATTGGCAATATTGGCGGAATGGTCAGGCTCCATGTGCTGTACGATAAGATAGTCAGGCTTATGTGAACCTGTCGCCGCTTCGATATTATCCAGCCATTCGTGGGTAAAGCGGGCGTCAACGGTGTCCATAACAGCTACCTTTTCGTCCATGATCACGTAGGAATTGTAGGACATGCCATTCTTAACTACATACTGACCCTCGAACAGGTCTACGGCATGGTCGTTGACGCCGACGTATTTAATATCATTTGAAATATCCATTGGTAATCACTCCTATTCTGTTTGGTTTCGTACATTATAGCATAATGGGGGATAAAAATATATGGGATTGATAAAAAATTTTAACCGGGATTTCGTTAAGTTGGTTCATTCAGGGAAAGGGTTGTAATTGCATTGTCTTTGCATTATACTTTTTAGGAAAGGATGGTGGATGTTACGATGAAAGTCTTTACAACTACAGGCGTTTGTATTCCGAAAGAAAACTATATGGTAGATATCCGGGGCTGTTTGGAACAGATTAAGGCCATGGTGGATGCAGGGCAGTACTTCACCATTCATAGAGCAAGGCAATACGGAAAAACCACGACGCTCACAGCGCTTGGGCAAACCTTGCGCAGTGAGTACGTCGTTTTGAGCCTTGATTTTCAGAGAATAGGAAGCGCTAGTTTTAAAACGGAGGAAAAGTTCGTAAAAGCGTTCTGCCGCCAACTCAGAAAGAAGGGGGATAAGGCTGGGATGCCGGATTCCATCCAAAATGAGATTGAAGAATTTATAACACGCAGAGAGAATCAGGCCACGCTGGATGAGTTATTTGATACAATCTCCATGTGGTGTGAACTTTCAGAGCGTCCGATCGTCATGCTTATTGACGAAGTAGATTCTGCAACAAACAATCAGGTATTTTTGGATTTTTTGGCGCAGTTAAGATTTCAATATATTGAAAGAAAATCTGAGCCAGATTATAAGACATTTCAGTCGGTGATACTTGCAGGCGTGACAGATGTTAAAAATCTAAAGCGCAAGCTCCGTCCGAATGAGGAACACAGATTCAATAGTCCCTGGAATATTGCGGCCGACTTTAATGTGGATATGAGTTTGTCTGTTGATGGGATTGCCGGGATGCTCGCCGAGTATGGAGAAGACCACCACATGAGGATGGACACGGAGCTTGTGGCACAGGAAATTTACAATTTTACGAGCGGATATCCGTTCCTTGTGAGCCGTATTTGCCTGATAATTGACACGCAGCTCGTGGGAGCCGGATTTTGTGATTTCTCCAAAGCATGGACCAGGGCGGGGGTCAGCGAGGCGGTGAGACGAATCTTGACAGAAAAAAATACACTTTTCGATTCGCTTATGGGGAAAGTAAACGACAACCCGGAGATGGGCAGGATATTGGAGCGGATTTTGTTTGCAGGCGATTTTGTGTCATACAATGCCTACAACATAGGGATCGCCGACGCAGAAATGTTTGGTTTTATCCGAGATGATTATGGCCGGGTTGCGGTATCTAATCGGATTTTTGAAACGTTGTTGTATAACTATTATCTGAGTGTCAGTGAATTGCAAGGCTCTGAGCTTTTTAAGAGAGGAGCAAATGCGAAAATGGAGTTTGTCCAGAATGGACATCTTTTAATGGAGAGGATTCTTGAGGGCTATGTGAGGGTTTTCAGTGATTTATACGGGGGACTGGCTCAGAATTTTTCTGAGGCTGAGGGACGCAGGAGATTTCTTTTGTATCTTAGGCCCATAATTAATGGAACGGGAAATTATTATATTGAACCGCAGACAAGGAATAATGAACGCATGGATCTTGTGATTGACTATCTTGGCGAGCGTTTTGTGATTGAGTTGAAGATATGGTATGGCAAGTCCTATCATGAGAAGGGGGAGAGACAGTTGGCGAACTATCTTGAACATTATCATCTGAACAAAGGATATCTTTTAACTTATAGTTTCAACAAGACGAAAAAAACTGGTATGACACAAGTTGTAGTCGATGGGAAGACGCTTGTTGAAGTGTTGATCTGATTTTTGCCTGCCTTTCAAATCCCTTTGGAGTAAGGTGATTTGGCAGTAATTTCTTAGGGATAATGTAAAAAAATCGTAGAGTAGGATACTCTGCGATTTTTTATTAAAAAAGCATATTTATTATAACTACCTAAACTTAATTAGTCAATACTTTATTTCTATTTGTAAAATTTTACTCTAAATTTACATCCACATAATGGATTGAATTCTTTTAATTTATCACTTATTAATATATTGTCTGATATATGTTCAAAACTTATCCGAAATCGCGGCAAAATAACCTATAAAATTTTCGCAGAGTATCCTACTCCACGAAAGAAGGGATTGCTATCTGGTATTTATTGACCTGTCATGGGCAGGAAGAACGTAAAATAATGGATGCATGTAATACAAACTTGTCCCGGAACGCGCTCCGGAAATCTTTCCTATTAACATATGACAGGATGCGCCGGTATAAGGGCGAATGGCATCTGGAGAGAAGGCTTTTGTTCCCTGCATACGTCTTACTGGAAAGTGAAAATGAGGAGCGTCTGTTGAGGGAACTGAAAGAATTTAAAAAGATATCGGAATCCGAAAGCTGTGTTGTTAGGATAAATCCGGAAGAAGAGAAATTCTTAAAAGCGCTGTATGGGAATGAATGCCATCTAAAAATGTCTAGAGGGATTCTCTTTAAAGGAACTACGCAGATTACGGAAGGTCCGCTGAAAGGAATGGAGAACCGAATCTGTAAGGTTGATCGACATAAACGGTTGGCGCATATCCGAACTGTAATAGGAATGGGCGTCGGGGAATTTCGTTATGTTCTGGCAGGATTGGAAATAACGGAGAAGTTGGAATAGATAAAATATCAGGAATGTCTCTTGAAGCATTGGCACTTGAGATTTGGAATGATAGACATAGAGATAATAACTGTGGCTGTATAAGTATGGGCATGGATGGCGAAGCCATGCGTATTGGGCTGTAAAAAATGACAGGGAGAACGTATATGTGGTATGTAATGCAAGTGGTTTCCGGTCAGGAAGAACGGACGGTTATATTAGTAGAAAGTATGATCTCCGAGGGGATTTTAGAAAGCTGCTTTATTCCCACACGCAGACTCAGGAAGAAATTCCAGGGGGCATGGCATGAGGTGACGGAGAAGTTATTCCCAGGATACGTATTCCTGATTACAGAGCAGCCCCGGTTGTTATATGAAGAATTGAAACGGATTCCACGCCTGACTAGGATGCTTGGGCAGTGTGAGGAATATTTCGTCCCGCTGCCGGAAGCGGATGTCAGGGTAATGGAGAAGTTTCAGGATGGGACAGGAGAAATCAGTGTTTTGGAGGCAGAGATTTCTAGAGTTGCAGTAGAAGAAGGAAAACAGATAAAAATTTTATCCGGGCCGCTTAAAAATCTGGAAGGACAGATTAAGAAAGTGAATCTGCACAAGCGGACGGCGGCTGTGGAGGTAGAATTTATGGGAAGTAAGACGGTGATTTACTTAGGAATTGAGATGGTTACAGACAATAAGGGTGTAAATAACAATGAACAATTTTTTGAATGATCCAAGATTTGCGGGTATTGAACCATTTAACACAAAAGTTTGGCTGTCCTCCCCCACCATGCATGGTGATGAGCGCCGATGGGTGGATGAGGCGCTCAGGACGAACTGGGTGAGTACGGTTGGCGCCAATATTAGTGAGATTGAAAAGCGGGTTGCAGAGTACATCGGCTGCAAGCATGCTGTTGCGCTGTCCTGTGGTACTGCGGCGCTCCATCTTGCTGCCAGGCTGGCTGGAGAAAAGCTCTATGGGAAAGCCAAGCCCAACCATGGGACATTAGAGGGGAAGAAGGTCTTCTGTTCTGACTGTACATTTGACGCAAGTGTGAATCCTGTCGGGTATGAAGACGGTGAAGCGGTGTTTATCGACACTGAGTATGATACTTGGAATATGAGTCCGGAAGCTTTGGAGAAGGCATTCGAGCTGTACCCGGATGTTCGGATTGTAGTTGTCGCTCACCTCTACGGTACTCCTGGCAAGATGGAAGAGATTAGAGGCATCTGTGATAAGCACGGTGCCTTACTTGTGGAGGACGCAGCAGAAAGTTTTGGTGCGAAGTATCTTTTTCGCGGCAAATGGGCCGAAACAGGTACGCTCGGTTATTGCAGCGCTATAAGTTACAATGGTAATAAAATTATTACGGGATCGACTGGTGGGATGTTTCTGACAGATTCAAAAGAGGATGCGGATAAGGTTCGTAAGTGGTCCACACAGAGCCGTGAAGCCGCTCCTTGGTATCAGCACGAAGAGATGGGCTATAACTACCGCATGAGTAATCTGGTTGCCGGTATTGTGCGCGGACAGATTCCGCATTTGGCTGAGCATATCGACCGGAAGAGGGAGATATGGGAGCGGTATGAAGAAGGTTTAAAGGGACTTCCTGTTAAGATGAATCCCTGGGATAGAGAGAAGAGCATTCCTAACTTCTGGTTAAGCTGTATGCTTATTGATGAGGATGCGATGGCTCCATATGTGCGAGGGGAGCGGGAGGAATTGTGGAAGCATGAGCCGGGGAAGAGTTCGCCAGGTGAGATACTGAATGCTTTAACTGCTTTCAATGCCGAAGGCCGTCCGATTTGGAAGCCGATGCACATGCAGCCGATTTATCGGACCAATGCTTTTGTCACAGTCGAGGGGAACGGAAGAGGCAGGAGTAATGCATACATAGTCGAAACGGGTGTCGATGTGGGGGCGGATATATTCAGACGCGGGCTGTGTTTACCCAGCGATAACAAGATGACTGTAGAGCAGCAAGGCAAGGTCATGGAAATCATACGTAGGTGTTTTGAGTAAGTTGGGATTGAATCTCGGTTAGGGGAATGATTGGTATGTATCATAGAGCTTATGGGCCATATGAGGGATTTATAAAACGTCCATTGGACTGTTTTCTTGCAATACTGGCGTTTATCGTCTTTTCTCCTGTGCTTGCAGTCACAGCGCTGCTTGTTCGTAAGAAACTTGGTTCGCCAGTTCTTTTTTCACAAGAGCGTCCGGGAAAGGATGAGAAGATTTTTCGATTATTTAAGTTCCGCACAATGACAGATGAAACCGATGAAAACGGCGAGCTTTTACCAGATGAACTTAGACTTACTAAATTCGGGCAGACGCTCCGTTCTACAAGTCTTGATGAACTGCCTGAACTAATAAACATCATCAAGGGTGATATGGCTGTAGTGGGTCCAAGACCCCTCCTTGTAAAGTATCTGCCGTACTATACGAAGGAGCAGCGTAGAAGACACAGCGTTAGACCGGGGCTGACAGGTTATGCACAAGTGCATGGACGTAATACAGTTAATTGGGACGATAAGTTTTCCATGGACGTAAAGTATACGAAAAAAATTACATTCCTAGGCGATGTAAAAATCATTTTAGAAACCGTAAGAAAGGTATTTATGCGAGAAGGTATTAGTTCTGACACATCAGTTACAATGGAAGATTTCAGAGATTATTGTGCAAGCATTGGGAGAACGCAGGAAGAAATTGGTCAAATGTGAATTGGAAAAGGATGAGTTATGGACAGTCCACTAATAAGCGTCATAGTACCGATATACATGATAGACCGTTATATAGGGCTATGCATTGAAAGTATTATGAACCAGACATATAGAAATCTTGAAATTATTTTAGTTAATGACGGCAGTAAAGACAGATGCCCTGAGATATGTGATTTGTACCAGGGGAAAGATGAGCGGATTAAAGTCGTCCACAAATCAAATGGCGGTCTTGTATCAGCCCGCAAGGCTGGACTCCAACAGTCGAATGGACTTTTCATTACCTACGTAGATGGTGACGACTGGATTGGCCCAGGGTTTATTGAAGGGCTTTATACAGCGGCAAGTACATCTGATGCCGACATGGTCTGTGCCGGGTTCACACGTGATTTGTTCACGAAATCGGCAGTGTTCCATAATAATCTCCCTTCTGGCATTTACGAAGGTGAAAAACTGAGAGATTTCTGGAAGAATATGATTTCCAGCGGCTCTTACTATCGGCCTGGGATAAGCACATACGTCTGGAATAAGCTGTTTAAAAGGGATATCCTGCTGGATACTCAAAGTGTAGTTGATAACAGAATAAGCATTGGCGAGGATGGAGCGGTCACTTATCCGGCGCTGCTGAAATGTAAGAAGATCGCAGTAATCGACAATGCAGCCTACCACTATCGCCAGCGTGAGGACTCCATGCTTAAACAAAATACAGGGTATCTGGTCGAAGCACAGAAGCTTCTGTATTTATACGAGTATCTGATGCAATGGGCAGAACAGACAGAGCCGGAACTGAGAATAAAAAAACAAATTGAGGATTATGTTCTGTCTATTGCTCTTATGCGCTCGGGAGGAAGATTACCGCAGGATAATTTCAGCACCTTTGATAACGCATACTATGGCAAACGGGTGGTTATCTATAGCGCAGGAACATTCGGCCAGCAACTCGTAAATCGGTTTAAGGAGACAAAGCATTGTAATGTGATTGCCTGGCTTGATGACGACTACTGGGAGTATCGAAGGTGCTGCCTTGATGTTGATCCTGTAGAGTCTGTCACAGTGCTAACCTATGACTATATCTTAATTGCAACGGTGGACGGATTGGTAGCTGGGAAGATAAAACGAAAATTAATGAATCTGGGCGTGGGTGAGAATGAAATTCTTACCATAACAGTACCAGAAGACCGAGCGGCGCTCATTAATCGCTTCCTTGATGTGAATACCCTGAAAGAAGCGGAAGCAAAACGAAAGAGGGGGATTTCTTCTCATGCTTGATTTGGCAGCAAAAATTTTATCAGCAAAGGGACCATGCATTTTTGCCACAGGTCAGGCTGGATTTGTTGTAAAGAGTTCCAGCGGCCAACTCTTGGCTATCGACCTTTATCTATCTAACTGTGTGGAGAGAGTGGAAGGCCACAAGGGGTTTAAGCGGCTGTTGCCTGAGATCCTGAGTCCTTTTGAACTAACTTTCGATGTAATTATCTGTACGCATCCCCATCTCGATCATTTTGATATTGACGCTGTCCCGGAGATGGTGAGTAAGGGGAGTAAGATGTACTGCTCAGTTGATTGTGAGAAGCTCGTACATCAGCTTCAAATGGAATACTACAACGACTCCATCGCCTATATAAAGCCTGGTAATAGGTCATCGGAAGGAGATTTTGAGTTGTTGTTTGTCAATTGTGACCACGGAACCGGAGCGCCTGACGCAGTAGGTGTTGTTGTAAAAGTTGACGGGAAGACTATTTATGAAGTTGGGGACAGCCGCTTGCGTTTAGATAGGGCTGCTGAGATACCGATGCCTCTCGATGTTCTTATCTCTCCGATTAATGGTATGTATGGGAACATGAATAGTGTGGAGACAGCGAAACTTGCTGAAGCTCTCCGCCCATCTATTACAATCCCCTGTCACTATGGGATGTTTGCTTCCCATGGCGGGGATTTGAAACACTTTTATGATGTTATGAATGAAAAACATTTGCCGGCGCTGATTATGCGGCAGGGTGAGCAGTACAGATTAGAAAGAACGCAATAGGCGTAGAGAGGAAAAGAACATGAGTAAGGAATTTGAAGGGAAAAAACTGTTAATTCTAGGCGGGAACCCTGAAACCACTCCATTGGTAGAGATAGCAAATAACATGGGCATTAAGACGATCGTGTCCTCTGCCCGTCACACAGATCCAGCAAAACAGGCTGCGTGGAAAGCTTATGATGTTGATGGTATGGACGTACCCGGATTGGTTGCATTGGCTCGCGAGGAGCAGGTAAATGGTGTTCTGGTTGGGGTTGCTGATATCCTTGTTCCTGCTTATTGCAAAGTCTGTGAGGCTCTGGGACTTCCCTGTTATGCGACACAGCAGATTACAGATGTGTTTGCGTTCAAAGATGTCTTTAAGGCTACCTGTGAGCGTTATGGTGTCCATGGGATTCCAGAGTTTTATCTAGATGCTGAGATGAAACGTGAGGATTTGGATAAGATTGTATACCCTGTCATGGTCAAACCTGTGGACAACGGCGGCGGCGTTGGTATGACTGTGGCTTACAATGAAGAAGAATTGAAAAAGGGAGTAGAGGTTGCTCTTGCAAATAGTAAGAAGAAGCGATTCATCGTGGAGAAGTACATGCAGTGCAATGATATGGGCATGTACTACACATTTAAGGATGGGTACTGCTCCGCTTCCTGTATCTATGACCGTTATACTACTGATGAACAGCCAGGAATGTCCCGTGTGTGCCTCGGAGGTACATATCCTTCTAAGCATTTAGATGAATATTTTGAGCGTATGCATCCCAATGCGCTGCGTCTCTTTAGGGAAATCGGAATCGAGAACGGCGTGCTGATGCTCTCTGCTTTTTATGAGAAGGGTGAGTTCTATGTATATGACACAGGCTTCCGTCTCCAGGGCGAAGCGCCGCATTTGCTCATGAAGGCTATCCATGGTTTCGATCAAAGAGAGATGCTTATTCGCTTCGCTCTCACTGGCTCCGAGGGTGTTGTAGATCTTGCGAAAGATGACGACACGAGACTTCGTGGTAAATGGGCAGCCACACTGTGGTTCCTGCTGAAAGAAGGAAAGATTGATAAGATTGTCGGGTTGGATCAGATTGAGTCAGACGAGCGTGTTGTGGCAAATGTACAGCGCCTGCAAGAGGGCGACGTGGTCTTGCCTGAATGGATCGGCAATGAAAAGCAGGTCCTTACTCGCATGTATCTGGTTTGCAATAGCAAGATGGAACTGGCAGACACTCTCAAGTACTATATGAACACAGTAAAGGTTCTGGATGAACACGGCAGCAGCATGCTCTTAAATGGCTTTGATGTGAATAAGGCTCTGGAACTTCGATAACCTCTTCCGAGATTCGAGGAAGCAATAACAAAAGAAAGGGAGAGGATGCTATGGAATTTGAGAGATTGAAAGACAAGGTAATTGTGATATCGGGCGGGACAAAAGGCGTAGGACGTGCTTTTGCTGAGGTCGCCGGTCGTGAGGGCGCCAGGGTTGTTATCGGCGGCCGTGACGAAAAGGCAGGCAAAGAGGCTGTCAGAAACATTAGGACATTCGGTTCTGATGGGATGTTTGTCCGCACTGACCTAATGAAAGTAGCGGATTGCAGGCATCTGTTCGATGCAGGAGTTGAGAAGTTTGGCAAGATTGACGGTTTTTTCAACTATGCAGGAGCAACGCCGGTCAGTCCTCTCGATACTTGCGATGAGGAAACCTTTGATTGGGTTACTTCCGTAAACTATAAGGCTGCGTTCTTCTGTTGCCAGCAGGCGATAAAGTATATGCGAATGAATGGCGGCGGCAGCATTGTTCTTACTGGTTCCGCTCACGCCTGGGGCGGTCAGAAGGATAGGGCGGCATATGCGATGACCAAGGGGGTATTAAGGATACTTAATGAGCACATTGCCCATCAATACGCGGCCGAACAGATTCGGTGTAATTATCTCACTCTTGGATGGACGCCTACGGAAGGTGAAGTAAGCCTGAGAATCAGCCAGGGTGAGAGTGAGGCTGAACTGAGGAAGAGGGCTGCCGATATCCTGCCTATGGGTCGTATGTGCGAGCGCAGCGATTATATGGAAGCGTTGATTTACTTGATGTCTGATGCTTCAGCAATGATGACGGGAAGTACGTTTAGGCTGACTGCCGGGGAGTATATATAATGGCTGACAATAAGAGTAATATATTGTTTTTGAGCTTGAGTACTTTTATGTCGATAAATGAAAAAAATGCCGGAATTTATGCGGATTTAATGCGTGAGTTTGTCAGGAACGGGCACAAGGTTTATCGGATATTTCCTGTTGACGTGTTGAAGGACAAGTCTCGGCAAATCTACAAAGAGCCAGGCCAAGTTATAGTGAAAATTCCAGTTGGGAAAATACGGGGAAGCAGCAACATGATAACGAAAGGGATTCATACCATATTGCTGGAACCAAGGATGAAAGCAGCTATAAAAAAATATTATAAAGATGTTCATTTCGATTTGATTCTATATGCGACTCCGCCCGTTACATTTTATAGCGCTGTGAAGTATATCAAGAAAAGAGACAGAGCTTTAAGCTATTTAATGCTTAAAGATATATTTCCACAGGGTTCTGTAGATATTGGCCTGATGAATAAAAGAGGCATAAAAGGCTTGATATATTTATTCTTCAGGAAAAAGGAGAAGCAGTTATATAAGATTTCAGATTATATAGGATGTATGAGCGAAGCTAATATAAAGTATTTATTAGAGCATAATACAGTTGTTAAAAAGAGCAAAGTTGAATTGTTTCCCAACAGCGTTGATGCCATTGATTTCTGCATTTCAGAAGAGGAAAAGAAGAAAAGCAGAGAGAAGTATAACATACCTGAGGATAAAGTAGTTTTTGTTTATGGAGGCAATTTAGGAAAACCACAAGGCATCCCTTTTATAATTGAAATGTTAGAGCATATCAATTTACAGCGAAATAAGAATACAGTATTAAATAAAGCCTATTTTATTATAGTTGGAGACGGGAGTGAGTATCATAAGCTTGAAAGTTATATGAAATTAAAACAACCTGATAACATGCTCTTAATGGCGCAACTGAATCAGGATGAGTACGATTGTTTGATTAGAAGCTGCGATGTTGGGCTTATATTTTTGGATCACCGGTTCACGATTCCAAATTTTCCAAGCAGATTGTTAAGTTATATGCAGGCTAAGATGCCGGTTCTGTGTTTTACCGATCCGGTGACAGATATAGGGGAAACCGTAGTTCAAGGCGGATTTGGATGGAAAGGCGAGAGCGATGATGCAGGCAGGGCGGCAGAGATTATTGAAGAAGTATGTAATGATTTCAGTGCAGGCCGAATTGAGAAAATGAAAGAAAATTCGTGGCAGTATCTTATCAATAATTTTGCTGTCTCAAACGTATATACGACCGTTATGAAGCATTGTACGGAAAATCGTGTGGATGGGTGAAGAAAATGAATTATGATCCGGAATATATTAAACCTGAAATAAGAGATGGGTGGAATGTATCTGAAAAAATGAAAAAAGTGTGGTATATCTACCTGGATCTGATCAAAGTATTTGCAGAGATTTGTGACAAGCATCACTTGCGGTGGTATCTATGCGGAGGGGCTTTGATTGGAATTGTACGTCATCATGGTTTTATCCCGTGGGATGATGATGTTGATTTGATGATGCCTCGTGAGGATTATAACAAGTTTTTGGAAATTGCGGCGGGTGAATTAAAGCATCCTTATTATCTGCGTACGACCTTAACTGAAAAGGAATGTTTCCAATACTGGGCGAGCATATGCAATAGTGAAACGACTGGTAATAGAGAAACCTGTTTATCGAAACGCCAGAACAATGGAATATCGATTGATATTCTGCCTTACGAAGGATGTGAGGATAACATTCATCTATATGCATTGAGAAGAAAACCACTGTATATTTTAGCAGTCCTTTGCAACACTTATGTAAATGACTATAATACATCAAGAATTGCAAACATTATTAGAACAATTTTAAGAAAAACAGGATTTAATTATATAGCTGTTTACAAATGGTTAGAAAAACATAATAGCAAGCATCCATGGAGTAAATATAATTATATTACTTACACATTAGAGGCTGATCCTGAATTAAAAAGAGGACTGCAAGTAAACTTCTTTAAGAAAGAATGGTTTGAGAAAACAATAGAAATGCCGTTTGAGAATACGGTTTTGCCTGTACCTATTGGATATGACAAAATATTGACGCAAGAATATGGGGACTACATGACATTTCCTCCGATTGAATCCAGGAAGGCGAAGCATGACATGGTCTTTGAACCGGATATTCCTTATAAGGAATATTGTCATGCAAAATATGGTGTTTCTTATGAAGAGTGAAATGGGCAGGATGATGGTAAGCATTATTATTCCAGTATTTAACACCACCTTAGATAAACTTAATATGTGTCTTGACAGTATTCAACGTCAAACTTATCAAAACTATGAAGTGATTCTAGTTGATAATGGTTCCTCAGATTCAATGTTTGAACAGTATAAAACCCTATCCGGACAGTACCCAAAGACTAGAATTGTTCAGCAAAATAGAGGCGGGGTGAGCGCTGCGCGTAACAGAGGGTTGGATGAAGCGAACGGAGCGTATATCACCTACATAGATTCGGATGATCTAATATCATGCTTCGCCCTGCAAGATGGAATGAATCACCTAAGAATTTCCAGTGCTGATGTTGTTATTTCAGGTATTAGGATTGTAGTTAGCCAAGAAGAGTTTTTATCATTCCATGCAGATGAATCAAGCAAAAAAATTGAAATAGAGTCAGATAAACTTGTAGTAAAACTAATCAAACATTATCTGACGGTCGAAGGTGATTCATTTCTTGCCGATTATTTTCCGAATAAAGATAAAATGATTGGAAGAGGTCCTTGTTCTAAAATAATAAGAACATCAGTTGCAAGGTCAGTAAGATTTCCGGAAAACCTTCCAATCGGAGAAGACTTGATTTGGAGTATTGAATTACTAAAAAATGCGAAACATGTGATTTTAGTTGATAACGTTTGGTATGGGTATGTGGTAAATGGGAATGAATCTGCAATTAGAAAATACTATGGAAACCGTGAGGTATTGGCAAAAAATTATTTGAAAATATTATGGGATAACAATAAAAGTTATTTTAAGGATAATGAGTACCAGTTCTCTCAGAATGTTGCGGGAGAGTTTTATAGTATCTTAAACTTTGAGATGCTTTCTGATAAGTGCAGTTTATCTAACAGAGGGAAACGGAAAATAGTGCAGAGCTGCTTAAAAGAGTGGCCATGGGAACTATTGAAAAAAAAGAGCAATTTCAAGAGATTATGCATGACGCATAAACTGCTTGTTATTGGAGCATGTTCAGGAACCTGGATATATATATATGAGCTGAAAGACGTAGTAAAGAGAATAATTGGCAAGAGGAAAAAAGTATGAAATTCGACATTGCTTTCTTATCAAGGTTGATTCCAAGAGAAATGGATGCTGAGGTCAGACAGAAAATGATTGGAATGATGGAAGATGCAGCGATAGCATGGCAAGAAAATATTATTGAAGGAATTGAAATCGAAAATGGCGGTCCATTACATCTGATTAATTATCTGCCAGTTAACGCTTACCCCAATACATATAAAGATCCGTTTATAAAAAAACGTAAATTCAGCCATACTGAGGGGGCAGAAGATATAAACCTTGGATTTTGTAATGTTAGGTACATAAAGAGGTTTCAGCAATGGATACCTTTGTTTCAAGAAATAGACAAATGGGCAAAGACAGATCTTGGATTAACGAAAGTATTGATTGTTTATACTATGTACCCAGAATTCATGATGGCTATAAAGCATATTAAAAAGAAGCATAGTAATATTACCATTATTAATATAGTTGTCGATTTGCCAGAGTACACAGTATTAGGTGATTTTAAGAAGACTTTATTATATAGATTGTATTCAAGTTGGGACAGGCATCAAGCTGCCGTATCAAAAGGATATACGGATGGTTATGTCGTTATAACGAAGCAGATGGGCGGTGTTCTATCCAAAGAAAAGCCGTATACAGTTGTAGAAGGAATATGCACTTCTGTTTTTCCGGAGATAGGACCAAAAGAGGATAAAACTGTAAAAGTGATATATGCCGGAAAGCTAAATGAGATGTTCGGATTAAGGAAATTACTTGATGCGTTTCAAATGATAGAGGATCAATCCTATGAGCTTATACTTTGCGGTATTGGAGATTTGGGAGAAGAAATCGCAAACAGAGAGAAAGAAGATAGAAGAATAAAATATCTGGGACAACTAAAAAGAGAAGATGTGCTAAAGATACTAATCACGAGTGACATAATCATAAATCCCAGAGAAAATATAGGGGAATTTACAAAGTACAGTTTCCCCTCCAAAGTGATAGAAGCCCTTTCGTCAGGTATTCCTTTTGTTGGATATAAATTGGAGGGTATACCAGATGAGTATGATAAATTCATTAATTACCCAAGTGGAGATACGGTCGTTGATCTGGCTAATACGATAGTAGAGGTTGGAACTGGGAAAAAGCAAGAAGCGAAAGCAAAGGCTATTGAAGCAAAATCTTGGATTACAACAAAAAAAAGTCCCAAGGAGCAGGGAAGAAAAGTACTTGATTTAATAAATCTGATAATAGGTTGATATTATGGAGGAAACAAATGTATCAAACATCACAACCGGTGAATAGACGAATCATATCAGGTGATGCAGTGCTGTTATATATTATCCTGTTTTTTTCAAATGACACGTATTTGTTTGGGACAAACGTAAATGAAGCGAGGATTTCATTAGCCAGATATTTATTGATCTTTTTCTGCGGCGTTCTCATTTACAGAATGGGAGGACTAATAAAATATTCAATAAATAAGGGGAAAATAGTTGGATTCCTTCTGATTTTTATTTCGTATATTATTGTAGCAAGATTAAACGACGAAGTTACAAATCGAGTTGTCATCAAATTGCTATACATGCTTGTTGCCATACTTATATGCATGACATTTGAATTTACCAGGTTCTCAAAAGCATATAGACAGTGCTTATACTTTATTTCGATTTGTGCGATTAGTTTTAGTTTAATCGGATATCTGGTTCCTTCTTTGATCCGGAACTTACCGTATATTACAAATACCGTAGGGATTAGAATCTATACTTGCGGATTATCAGGAATTAATGAAGTATCATTAAGCAGCAATTTTATTCGAGCTCAAGGAATATTCTGGGAACCAGGAGTATTCCAGATGTATGTAAATCTGGCTTTATGCTTCGAGCTGTATCTTTCCGAAAGACCAAACAGAAAACGTGTATGGGTTTATATTATTGCTGTCTTTTTCTCTTTTTCAACGACAGGATTTATCGTTACTTCATGGATTATATTATGCTATTTGTTGCTCAAAAAGAGTAATATTACCCAAAAATATTCTGGAAGAAGTGTCTTGCTTGTATTTGTATTTGTTACTTTGGGGTTTTTATTATTGCAGGTTACAGAAGTGGGCGTACTTGTTTTCGATAAGATTATTAATCCGACTGTAAGCGGAACAACCATGGTACGTGTTGCTGGAGTTGTCACAAATATCGAAATAGCGCTGGCACATCCCTGGCATGGAATTGGAATGGAGAATATTCAGGATGAGTTCCTAAAGCTCACGATGGCTTCCCAAATTATTCTTGGATTTACAAGGCAAAATACTAACACGCTTCTATACCAATATGCTGCTCACGGTATACCCTACGGCATATTATTCACATTGGGTACATATAAGTTCGCGAATCTATTAAGCAGAGGCGAAAAACTTATTAAGCTGAGTGTTTTTATCATGATAGTTATGCTATATATCGGCGAGAATTTGCAATATTCAGAATTGCCTTACATTATTATTTTTTACGGATATGGGTGTTATGACAAAAGTGAATCAAAGTATTACTTATCTATGACAGAGGGCGAAGTAAATGTATCACTATAGCAAAGTAATAGTTCAGATTAATCTTGGGAATTTTGGCAGTACAGGCACAATTATGCGGGGGATAGCCGATTGTGCGTCGAGAGAGGGATTTAAAGTTTTTTGTTGTTATCCGGATAACCCGCATAACAAAAGTATTCAGGATGGGGATTATATTATTTGTACAGACAGACAACGAAAAATATGTTCAAGATTATCCAGATATTCCGGATTAAACGGGCTTTTCGGAGTGTTTCCAACAATAAGGTTTATCAAGTGGCTGCGTGAAGTAAAACCTCAAATTATACACCTTCATAATTTACATGGATGCGGTTTGTCTTTGCCCATATTGTTTAGATATATAAAAAGAAAAAAAATTAGAGTTGTATGGACTTTGCATGATTGCTGGGCTTTTACTGGAAGATGTCCATATTTTCAAATTACGAAGTGTGACAAGTGGAAAACTGGTTGCCATGATTGCAGTTATCCAAAAACATCATACCCGGAAACAAAGGTTGACGGTACTAGATTAATGTGGAAATTGAAGAAGAAATGGTTTAACGGTATCGCTGACCTGACAATTGTCACTCCATCTTCATGGCTTGCAAATTTAGTACAGGATTCATTCTTATCAAGTTACTCGATTTGTGTTATCAACAATGGAATAGATCTGTCAGTTTTCAAACCTACTCCAAGTAATTTCAGAGAACATTACGACCTGGGGGGGGGGTAAAATAGTAATTTTAGGAGTTGCCTATTCATGGAGTGATTATAAGGGGCTGGATTGTTTTATTGAGCTTAGCAGACAGCTTGGACCGAAATTTCAAATTGTATTAGTAGGTATTGACAATGAAAACAGAAGTTTAATGCCTGATTGTATTTTGGGGATTTCCCATACATCTAACCAGAAGGAACTGGCTCAAATATATACAGCGGCGGATGTGTTCGTTAATCCCACAAGAGAAGAGGTACTTGGAATGGTGAATGTAGAATCCTTGGCTTGCGGAACTCCGGTGATTACTTTCAATACTGGAGGATGCCCAGAAATAGTAAATAGCAGTTGTGGTTTTGTCACAAGTGAAAATACGGTTGATAATATAAAATATATTTTGGATAGTCGTTCCTGGATAAAAATAGACAGACGGGCTTGTATCAAACGCGCGGAGGAGTATTGTATGAATGATAAGTATAAGGAGTACGTTAAATTATATGAAAAAATATCTCGTTCTAGGAGTGGCATTTGATTGGGGATATCGAAAGGGTCTTGATGTGTTTTTGGAATTGCGCAGTAAATTTAGTCCTGCATATAAAATAGTCCTTGTTGGAATAGACGACAATACTAAAAAAACAATACCGGATGACATTATATGTATACCAAGAACAAATAATCAATCTGAACTGGCTCAAATATATACAGCGGCGGATGTATTTGTTAATCCCACAAGAGAGGATAATTTCCCGACTGTAAACATGGAAGCAATAGCATGCGGAACACCTGTTATAAGTTTTAATACAGGAGGGAGTCCTGAAATTATTGAGACAGGCTGCGGTCTTGTTGTTGAGAATGAAAATATTGATGATTTAGTTGAAAAGATAAAACAAATTGTAAATGATTCAGAGATAAGGACTAAATGTATCTGTACATCAATAAGTTTTGACCAAAGTAAAAGGTTTCAAGAGTATATCTCGCTATATAAGTGATGAATTTGCTTTTTAAAGCTCCGTCATGGAAAACAAACTTGGGAGGATTGCGTTACTTAGATATATGGGTATTAGAATTCATAATAAAGTTATTAAAAATGCTTCATGGATCATCGTGGGCAGGATTGCGCAGTCCATAGTTGGGATGCTTATAGCTATGATTACTGCCAGATTTCTGGGTCCTTCTAATTATGGTTTAATAAATTATGCTTCGTCAATTGTAGCGTTTGCAGTACCCATCATGCAGCTTGGACTGAGCAATATCCTGGTTCAGGAATTAGTTAATAATAAAGAAAAAGAAGGAGAAATAATCGGAACAGCTATAGGGATGAGCATCATTTCTGGGATTCTTTCCATTTTGGGGATATTAGCCTTTGTTGCGATAGCTAACAAGGGAGAAGCAGAAACGTTTATTGTATGTGCTTTGTCAAGTATTGTGATGGTCTTTTATTCATTGGAAATGATTATTTACTGGTATCAGGCAAAGCTTCTTTCAAAGTATACTTCAATTGTATCGCTGATTGCCTATTTTATAGTTGCATTATATAGGTTATTTTTGTTGATTACCCAAAAAAGTATTTATTGGTTTGCGCTATCGATGACCTTTGACTATGCAATCATTACCATTACTTTAATAGTCTTATATAAAAAATTAGGAGGTCAAATATTCTCCTTTTCTATGTCAACGGCAAGAAGAATGTTTCATAAAAGTAAACACTATATCCTTTCAAGTATGATGGTCACAATTTTTGCACAAACAGACAGAATCATGATCAAATTAATGCTTGGAGATGCAGATACAGGATTTTATTCTGTTGCGGTTACATGTGCTGGAATGACTTCTTTTATTTTTGGAGCCATAATTGATTCTGCAAGACCGTCTATATTCGAGAGTAAAAAGAGTGGAAATGGTCCGTTTGCAAGAAATATTACTCGTCTATACAATATAATCATATACTTTGCCTTGATTCAGAGCATTGTAATTGCCGCGTTCTCCAAAATAATAATAGGAATCCTATATGGCGCTCAGTTTTATCCGGCAGTAGGCGCCCTAAGAATAGTCGTTTGGTATACGACTTTTTCATACATTGGTTCTGTCAGAAATATATGGATACTGGCGGAGAACAAACAAAAGTACTTATGGATTATTAACTTGTGCGGTGCAGCAGCCAATGTCGTTATGAATGCTATGATGATTCCTTTATTGGGTATCAATGGAGCTGCAATAGCCTCCCTTGTGACACAATTTTTCACGAATGTTATTACAGGTTATATATTCAGTCCTATTAGGGAAAACAACAGGCTAATGGTGCATGGATTGAATCCAAATAACTTAAAGGAAATTTTTAAGTTAATGCGCGGAGGGCTTTAGTATGAATGAATTACAAAAATCCATATTAAAGATTTTTAAGCAAATCTCAAAAATATGCGATGATAATGAGATCCCGTATTTTGCTATTGGAGGTACATGCATTGGAGCTGTGAGACATAAGGGATTCATTCCGTGGGATGATGATTTGGATATAGCGATTCCCATAGAATATTTTGATTATTTTATCAAAATGGCAAACACTCAGTTGCCAGGCAGCATGAAAATCTATACCTGCGCTAACCATGAAACGTTTCGATATGTTTTTATAAAGGTCATAGATATAATGACGACCTTTATTGAAGAATCTGAGATATTGTATCCAAAATCTTATAAAGGTGTTTATGTCGATATCATGCCAATCTGCGGTATACCGTGTGATGAAAATAGAAGAAAAAGATTTTATAACATGCAGTTTTACTGTCTGAGAATGAACGAGAAACTTAGAGCTGATAAGTATACTACGAGTCTCAAGGGGAAAATCGCAAATAGTTATTTGAACGTCATGAAAAAAATTTACGGATACAATTACTACTCCAATAAATGGATTAAGATAATGAAAGCGAATCCATTTTATAAATCGAAATATACGGGATATGTCTGGTGGCCATATAGACTGGAAGAGCAAAAGCGGCTGACATTCAAAACAGAATATTTTACAGAAACAACTAATCTGCCTTTTGAAGATACGTTTATAAGATGTCCGAAAAATTATGACGCTTATTTATCTCAACAGTTTGGAAACTATATGGAGTTTCCGCCGGATGTTGAGCGAGAAGGTCATCACAAGGGCTTGATTGACTTAAATAAACCATATGAATATTATCAAAACAATACTGAAATTGTAAAAAAGATGATGGAGTGAGGTAAATGGAAATGATAATAGGTTATACGGCTGGTGTGTATGATCTTTTTCATATAGGCCACCTGAACCTTCTGAAGAATGCCAAAGGCATGTGCGATAAGCTTGTTGTTGGAGTGACAGTTGACGAACTCGTTCAGTACAAAGGCAAGAGCGCAATGATTCCATTTGAGGATCGAATTGAGATAGTACGTTCCTGCAAGTATGTTGACGCAGCGGTTCCACAGTATGATATGGATAAACTCAAAGCCTGTAAGGCGCTTGGAGCTGCAATGCTTTTCGTAGGTGACGACTGGTATGGGACAGAGAAGTGGAAAAAGTATGAGGAAGAATTCGCGAAGGAAGGAATTAAAATAATATACTTCCCATATACCAAAGGTGTTTCCAGTACAAAGATAACTGAGGCATTGAAACAAGTTCGGGGGTGGACAAAATCATACCCTCCGGGCATCCCGTAATTCATGCCCTTCGAGCGGGTGGACTGCGTCCAATAAGGCATACATAAATGGAGGAAATGAAAATGATTAATAAAAAATATTGCATGAATTCCTATATGGCATTCCGTTATATCGAAAAGGAGTATATGGAGTTCTATCCGGGAATGCATCACAGTAATATTCAACCGATTCCTGACGAGCAGCGCATTCTCGTGCATACAAGTGATGACATTGACCGGGAAATTGAAAAGCAGATGGAACAGTTTAAGGATAAGAAGAAAGGCATTCTTCTTTCCGGAGGAATGGATTCTGCTATTGTTGCCTCTTATCTTTCCGGTTCAGATGCGTACACCTTCCGTTTTCTTGGCGGCGAGTATCAGAAAGAGGAACTAGAGAGGGCGAAATACTATGCAAAATATTATGGACTGAATCTTCATTATGTAGATATAAACTGGGATACAGTGGCCTCTCATCTCGAACCGGTTATGAAGGCCAAGGCGGCGCCTGTACATTCTATTGAGCCTCAGATCCTACAGGCCGCTCTTCAAGCCAAGAATGACGGTGTGGAATTGATGTTTATTGGAGAGAGCAGTGACATAATCTTTGGTGGAATGAATGGGCTGCTTGCGAAGGATTGGACTTTTGATGAGTTCATGGACCGCTATATTTTCACAAATCCAGAGGATGTGTTGGCTGAGCCGGAGTCTATGCAGTATGTTTTTGAGAGATATCGTAAGGAAGGAGATAAGATTGACTTTCTGTCCTTTATAGATGAAATCTATGCTATTGAGTCCACCAGTTCTTATCTTAATGCTTTTGCCGTAGCCAGGATGCCTTACTACGATCCGTATGCACGACTAAAGATGGCAGACGAGTTGGATTTGTATCGTGTCAGGCATGGCGAGCCCAAATATCTGATTCGTGCTTTGATGGCGAAGAAATACCCCGAACTTCCTGTACCGAATAAGAATCCGATGCCCCGCCCTGTAGATGATTACTTCAAGAATTGGGAAGGGCCTGTTAGACCAGAGTTTAAGAAGGGGATTGATATGCGCCGGTTCACGGGCAACCAGAAGTGGCAGATGTATTGCTTAGAGAAATTTCTGGAGATGAATGAATAAAAAATGGTGAAGCATTATATTTGGAGCTATAATCCGATTGATATAGATGCATATATGTATGACTATATTGCAAATAAGAATAATTTTTCCTTTGTAAATTTTTATGAAAATGGAATGACGGAAGAGAGAAAGTCCTGTGGGTATTCCCTATGTCTCCAGAATTATACAGCGATTCATACTACATATGATGAGGCAGTTGATGTTGTAAAAAATTGTTCGGATACAATTCATATTTTTTTCGGTTTGTTAACTCCAATGAACCGAAGGTTGTTAAGATATCTTAAAGATTGTAAAAGAGACAATAAAATATTTATCGTCTCCGAACGTTACAATGCTTTCGGGAATTCTCTTGAAAAAAGAGCGAAGGAATTAATCAGATGGTTTGATTATAAGAAACTGTCTAGGGAATTAAATAATGTGATAGATGGATTTTTCGCATACGGAACCAAGGGGGCTGAGTTCTTCAAAAAGCTCGGTTTTACTCATGTATCCCCAACAATGTATGCCACAAATCATCATTATAATATTCGTACATATACCTTATTGGACGCAGTCCACCCGCCCGCAGGGCATGCATTACGGTGTGCCCTTGGGTATACATTGCTGGACGAAGTCCACCCACCCGCAGGGCATACGTCACGGTGTGCCCTTGGGGATAGTTACAGTAATCGAACCGAAAAAACCAGATTTATTTATGTTGGAAGGCTGGAATTTGATTTAAAAGGGGTAGATATACTGCTTAAATCTTTAGATACCATTATTCACAGGGGGGAGGGTAGAAAGGAATGGAGTATTGATTTTGTTGGCAACTATGGAGCTAATTCAGCAGATGTGAATAGATGGATAGATGCTCATTGTGAATATGCCAGACAAGTCGGGAAAATTCCATTCGATCAAATGATTCATTACCTGCATGGTTATGATGTGTGCATCATACCGAGTAGGAAAGAAGGATATCATACACTGCCTGCGCAATGTATCGCGGCTGGAATCGCTTGTATAGTAACTAAGGGATGTGTCAGCGATGAATTAATAGAACGGTATAAGTCGGGAATCGTGGTCAGCAGTGGAGACGGCAAACAACTGTCAGATGCAATTATGTTTTGTATTACGGATAAAGAAGCAATCGATAAAATGAAGCGGTGCGCTGAGCAAGCTGCACCTGACATATCCATGGAAGCGGTTGGTGATTACATGTGGAGCGTAATTCAATGTAGAATCAATAAGAGTTCATCTATACCGGAATGTCCGTGGAGTAAAAAAATTGCGAGAGCAAAAGAACATAGCCGAGAGCTGGAAAGAGAGGAATAGACAAAATGCCCAATATCACAGAAGCATTCAAAGGAAAGACTTTAGTAATCACAGGCGGAACCGGTTCTTTTGGTTCAACCGTCCTCAAGCATTTCCTCACATCTGATATAGGGGAGATAAGGATAATATCTCGTGATGAAAAAAAACAGGACACCATGAGACATACATTACAGGCGAAATACCCGGAACAAGCAGGTAAAGTTCAATTCTACGTGGGCGATGTGCGAAATATTGATTCTGTCCGTAATGTTATGTATGGAGCCAATTATGTGTTCCACGCCGCAGCGCTAAAGGAGGTTCCCTCCTGCGAGTTTTTCCCAATGGAGGCCGTTAGAACCAATGTAATTGGCACAGATAATGTGATTACAGCGGCTGTTGAGAATAAGGTTGAGAAAGTTGTGTTCCTCAGTACTGATAAGGCGGCATATCCGATAAACTCTATGGGTATGACCAAGGCGATTGGAGAGAAAGTAGTAGCTGCCAGAGCACAGAAAGCATTTGAACGCGGAGGAACCGTGTTGGCATGCACTCGGTACGGTAATGTCATGTGCAGCCGAGGATCAGTAATCCCACTCTTTGTTGACCAGATAAAACGAAAAGCCCCCATCACAATTACCGATCCTAATATGACACGCTTTCTTATGAATCTTGACGAGGCTGTTGACCTTGTTGCGTTCGCCTTTGAACACGCAGAGCCGGGCAATCTGTTTATACAGAAGGCGGATGCAAGCACAATCGGTGTTTTGGCAGACGGTGTCATGAAGGTGTTCGGTCAGACTGAGAAGAAAATCATCGGCACCCGACACGGTGAGAAGCTATATGAAACGTTAATGACCAGAGAGGAGAGACTTAGGTCTACCGACATGGGAAACTACTTTAGAATCAGCCCTGATGGAAGAAGTTTGAACTATGATAAGTTCTATGTGGAAGGCAATGTACTGACCGAAGGTGATGAGGCATATACAAGTCACTATTCTGGACAAGAGCACAAAAGGATAATGTACGCCGGAGGTTAGCCCGTCAGATTTTCCACTCGATTTCTACTTTCTCATTGGTCGCCCGGATAACGGTTATCAGTGCGTCCACTACCTGCCGCTTGTCCTCAAAGCTGACATTTTCCCAATCGTCCAGATAGCCGGAAATGCTTTCTATCTTTTCGGCTGGCACAGCGTCCGCAGACAATTTTGCAATCTCATTGGAAATGCTCTGCCGCTTTGCGTCCAGTTCCTCAATCCTGCTGTTTACGTAGGAGAGCAAAACCGGGCTTGCGCCTGTCAGCGTGTCAAGCAGCTTTTCAATCTCGCTCTCCACCTGCGCCAGTTCCAGCCGCTTCGCTGTCAGCTTTGGGGAGATTTTCGCCGCCTTTTTCCGTCCTGTCAGCGTCTTAAAATCTTTCAGCTTCTTTACTATCGCCCCATAGACAACCGCTTCCAGTTCGTGCAACTTCACACACCCGCAGCCGGGACAAGCCCCGCTGTCCGCATGGACGGTACAGCGCATATAGAGGATACCGTTGGAGTGTGCCGACATGAGCGCATAACCGCATTTTCCGCACTTGATTTTTCCCGCTGTCCAAGTGTTCCGGGCTTTCCTTGCGGGCTGGTAGGTATGGCTGGCAAGCAGCTTCTTTCTGCATTTTAGCCACAGTTCGGAGGGGATAAAGCCCTCGTGGGGAGCAAGCACCAGCGTCTGCCCTTGCAGGTGTTTATGTTTGTCCTCGGTGTTCCCCTTGCCCTGATAGTAATAACAGCCGTTTGTCCCCGCAAAGTCGGCGGCGTTATTGTAAATATCCGTTCCCTGGCTTTTGTAGAACTCGTATATGTCGAGGTCAGCCATGACATAAATCGGGTTGCGTAGGATAACGCTCAAAGTTGCCCTCGACAGCGGCCTGCCATGATAGGTACGCATACCGTCCGCTGTCAGTTTCTTTGTAATGTCATGCAGGGACACCTGCGGGTCTGCGTACATTTCATACATCTGCCGCACAAACGCCGCTTCTGCCGGCTCAATGACCAGCTTCTTTGTCCGCACCCCGTCCATCACATACGGCTCTGTCCGAAACCCGTAGGGTGTTTTCCCTCCCATCTTGAAACCCCGCTGACAGCGGGAGTGCCATGCGTCCTGCACCCGCTTCTGTATGGTTTCCCTTTCAAGCTGGGCGAACACGATACAGATATTCAGCATAGCCCGCCCCATCGGGGTGGAGGTATCAAACTTTTCCGTAGAGGACACAAACTCCACTTCATACTTTTGGAAGTAGTCCATCATCTTCGCAAAGTCGAGAATGGAACGGCTGATACGGTCCAGTTTGTAGACCACTACTTTCCGCACAAGTCCGCTTTCGATGTCCCTCATAAGCTGCTGGAACTCTGGACGCTCCGTATTTTTCCCGGAATACCCTTTGTCTTTGTACTCTTTACAGTTACTGCCTTTTAGTTCATATTTGCAAAACTCAATCTGGCTTTCAATGGAAATGCTGTCCTTTTTGTCCACCGATTGTCTTGCATAGATCGCGTCTATTCGATTATCCATATTGTCGCTCCTTTTCTAAAAAAGAAACGGAGCTACTGACAGTTTCATTATACCGCCAGCAGCCCCGCAAATCAACGATGGCTTCGGAAAACCTTACGCCCCGGCTTCCTCGTTCTGCCGCTTGTCGGCGTACTTGCGGAACACCTCATAAAGCTGCTGTTCCAGCTCCCGGCGTTTCTCCGCTTCCTGCTCCGGCGTGAATATTGGGGAGAGATTTTCCAGCGTGATTTCCTTTCCCTGAAAAGTCACGATTTCGGTTTCTTTCTTGTATCTGATACTGTTACTTATAAAATCACCTTTCCTTTCTGCAATGCTGCTGCCGTTTCAGTTCTGCCAGCACCTCCGGCGGGATACGCTCAACCAGTCTTTGGATATTGTGCAGTTCGCTTTCTAACTTCGCCCGTTCCATACGGTCTTGCATTTTGCCGCTTTCGCTGGCTTTGGCTCTGGCTTCCAACTGCTGATTTTCTTCCAAAAGGCCATTGATTGTGACCTTGTACTTTTTCAGTTGCCCGGAGAAGTTGTCCATCTGCGGGAACCATTTTTTCAGCATAGCGAGGGCTTCCTCTTTCTTCTTTCCGGCGTTCAGTGGGTTAATGCTGTCAAGGGTGACTTCAATGGCTCTTGCCTGTTTGGAGAGGGAAACCGCCTGTTTGAACAGCCGGGTGGGGATATGCTTCCTGCCCGTCTTGCTGGCGCTTTCCCCACGCTCCAAATCTGTGTATTTCTCCACCATGTAGGCGTGAAAATCGTCCTGCCATTTTGTCAAATTCGCCCGGTTGCCTAAAATCTCTTTGGCGCACAGGCGGTTGTCCTGTGTCAGCGGAACAAAGGTCAAATGCAGGTGGGGCGTTTTCTCGTCCATGTGAACCACCGCCGACACGATATTTTCTTTGCCCACTCTTTCAATGAGGAAGTCCGCCGCTCGCTGGAAAAACGCTTGAATTTCCTTTGGGGACTTCTTCTTAAAAAACTCCGGGCTGGCGGTAATCAGCGTATCTACAAACCGGGTGCTGTCCTTGCGGGTGCGACACCCTGCCTGTTCAATGCGGTTCTGGATAAAGTGGTAGTATCTACCCTCTGGCTTAATGATATGGAAGTTGTACTTGCTCCGGCTGGTGTCAATGTCGGGATTGCTGGCGTACTGTTCCTTTTGCCGTTCGTGATGGGCTTCCAGCGGTCTTGCCGGGTTGCCCTTGTGCTTTTCAAACCGCAAAATTGCGTGCTGTGCCATGAAACTCCTTTCCCCGTTCCCTTCCTTTCCAGCGGGTTTCCCCGCCAAAATTATCTCTGATAGGATAGGAATGAAATAGATATAAATCAATCGTTTTAATCTTTGTATTTCTATATACCGTCCAGTTTCCGTACTTCAAGAGGATTGATTATCGTACTTGTCGAGTACGGTTTTCAATTCGACCGCGTACCATAATCGGATTTCTTAAAGTCGGTGTTTGAAACCGCTTCATAAGATTTTGGATAAATGCGATTGGGTTTTCCGCAGCCCTGTTTCTTAATGTCAATCAACTCCGCATACTGCAACTCTCGCAAGGTGTTGACTGCTTTTTGCCGCCCACAATGGAGCAGGGCAACCACCTCGCAAATGGGATAATACAGGTAAATGCGACCGTACTCGTCCGCCCACCCGTTTTTCCGGGATAACTCCGCCCGCCGCAGGATAAAGGCATACAGCAGCTTTGCTTCGTTGGATAAGGGCTGGAATGTGGGCGCTTCAAAGAGAAAATTGGGGAGCCGGGTGAAGCTGGACGCCTTTCCTGGCTGATGAATATAAATCATGCTTGTCATAGTATGCTTTGTGGACGGTTAGAAAGGCATTTTCAGGGGAGGGCGATACTTTATACCACTTCTTCCGGTTCTGCCCTCTGAACGCTTTATAAATCAAGGACTTTTCAGCCCCTAACTGTCCACGCTCGACCTCCTTTTCCGTTCACTTTCTGTTTTCTGCCGCCTGTGAACTCTGGCGGCACAGTCCGGGCAGTATTTCCCTCGGTTGGATTTTGGGACGAACACACCGCCGCAGACCTCACAGCGTTTCAGATCCTTATTCCGGTAAATCGCCGCTTCCAGCGTCCCCATAAGTGGTAAGACCGCCCAACGGAACCACTTGCAGCAGACCGAGAAAGAAATCATCTGCGGGCAGGTGTGGCTGTCCCAGTCGCCAAGGGCGATACAAGCCCCGTTTTCACAATTACAGCACTCCCGCCGGATAAGGGCGTTTGCCTGTTTCCTCTGCGCCGGGTTCATGCAGTAGAGGGAACCGTCCGGTCTGCGCTCTATGGGTGGCAGTCGTTTATATGGATTATCTCTCATGCGTTTCCTCCATTTGCTTTTTCGCTGCCTTTCTCTCCGAAAGGTTTTCCGACGTTGGCACGCTCCCCGGACTTCGGGACAAGTTGTCCCGAAACTGGCTCCTTGCGTTGCTTCCCCTGCCGGGAAACGCCTTTCGAACGGTCATTCTGTTTTCAAGGTGCGGCTCATCGATGAACTAAGATAAGTCTACACCTAAATGACCGCCCGTCCCGTATATCCATAATGTCGGAAATCAGCCCGGAAAACTTTCTATTTCCACGCTCTCGGAATTGTGGTAGAATGGAAACAGCAAAGCGACAAATGACAATTTGTCTAAATAAATCAAGATAAGCACGTTGTTAATTATGTATATTAGAGGTGGGTATGATTGAATGAGAGAAATAGAAACGGTACAGAAAATACAGGACTATATACGCATACATCATAAAGATGCTAATTTCAATATAAATGATATCTGTTCTAAGATTGGGTATTCAAGGCGACAAGTTGACAGAATTTTCAAGAAGTATCTGAACAAAACATTACAAGAATATGTTAGTGCAGTTTGTTTAACGGATAGCGCAAATGAATTATTGAATACAAAAAAAACAATTTTGGAAGTCGCATTGAACAGCCATTATAAAACGCACGAGGGATTTTCGCGTTCCTTTTATAAAAAATTTCATATCAATCCCTCTGTATATCGTGAAAAAAAGATTGCTATTCCATTATTCATACAATATCCGATTAGTCACTATTATGCTTTGTTTAAAAATAAGGAGGAATTATTTATGGGTAATGATTTAAGTTTTTGTATGATTACTGTTAAAGAACGTGAAAAAAGGAAGTTGATTTATCTCCCGTCACACCATGCACAAGATTATTTTTCGTATTGCGAAGAAGTTGGCTGTGAATGGGAAGGTCTGCTAAATAGTATTCCAGAAAAATTTGAACCTGCTGCTTTGATTGAATTACCAGACAAATTAGTCGAAAATGGTTTTTCAAAGATAGCAGCAGGCGTTGAAGTGCCATTAGATTATGATAAAGAACTTCCAGAAACATATAAAACAGTGGAACTTCCAGAATGTATCATGCTTTATTTTCAAAGTGAACCATACGAGAATGAAGAGGACTTCTGTAAGGCGATTGAAATCACATATGCAGCGATAGGAAAATACAATCCTGCGGTATATGGTTATAAATTCGCATATGATATAGCCCCAAGTTTTAACTTCGGTGCAGATACAAGTACGGGAGCAAGGATAGCTGTTCCAGTAATACTAACGGCTTGAATAGCTATAAATTCCAGTTCGTATAGAGCATGATGAATTAG
>OFGB01000157.1_pt1 | contig 51895 bp, 45 predicted proteins | sample 1521491 | NCBI WGS metagenome assembly OFGB01 (sample SAMEA3504095, study PRJEB24116) | mouse gut metagenome | biome: mouse gut; feature: mouse-associated habitat; material: faeces | place: Denmark | collected 2011
CGCTCGTCTCCTCCGGCATTCCGTCCACCTTGTCGCCTCCCGCGTTGGCGTCAAAGCTCACCACGCACGTTCCTTCCTCTGCCTTGGTCACGGTGATCGTGACTTCTTCCGTCTTGCTCTTTCCGCTTTCCGTTCCGCTCGTGAGCGTGGCGGTAACCGTGATCACTGCCTTTCCTTCGCGTGTTGCTGTCACAAGCCCCGTGCTTGCGTCGACGCTTGCTCCCGCCGTGTTGTTCTCGGCTCCTTCCTTGATTGCATAGGCGTATGTCACCGTGTTGCCGTCTGGGTGTCCTTCCACCTGGCAGGAGCCCACTTCAGCTGACGCGCCCAGCTGCAACGTTCCGCTTTCCGCCGTGGCAGGTATCGTGATCCGTGATCCGCCGCTGATCGTCACCTTGGTAATGCCGCAGGTGCACTCGCCCGGCGTTGCCGCCTCATTTTCCCATACCGCGTAAAACGTCGTGTCTGCTTCGATGGTCTGCGGCCAATCGGCGTCGGCAATCGCTGCACCGTCCGCGGTCTTGCTCCAGCCTTTGAAGACATAGCCCGTCCTTGTTGGCATCTCTACAGGCTTGGCAAGTGTCTTTCCACTTTCCACGGTTGCATTCGCTGGCATTCCGTCCACCTTGTCGCTTCCTGCGTTGGCGTCAAAGCTCACCAGGCACGTTCCTTCCTCTGCCTTGGTCACGGTGATCGTGACTTCTTCCGTCTTGCTCTTTCCGCTTTCCGTTCCGCTCGTGAGCGTGGCGGTAACCGTAATCACTGCCGTTCCTTCGTGTGTCGCCGTCACAAGCCCCGTGCTTGCGTCGACGCTTGCTCCTGCCGTGTTGTTCTCAGCGCCTTCCTTGACTGCGTAGGCGTATGTCACCGCATTGCTGCCCGGGTGTCCCTCCATCTGGCAGGAGGAATCTATGTCTGCCGACGCATTGAGCTTCAGCGTTCCGCTTTCCGCCGTGGCAGGTATCGTGATCTGTGATCCGCCGCTGATCGTCACCTTGGCGATGCTGCAGGTACAAGTTGGCGTTACCGCCTCCTCTTCCCATACGGCGTAGAATGTCGTGTCTGCCTCGATAGTCTGTGGCCATTCCACAATGTCTGCCCCATTTGGGGTGCTGCTCCAGCCTTTGAAGACGTATCCCGTCCTCTTCGGCTCCTTGGCAGGCTTCGCGAGCTGCCCCCCTCTGTCCACGTTCGTTTCTGTCGGCATGTTCTCCACCTTGTCGCTTCCCGCGTTGGCGTCAAAGCTCACCGTCAGATTGTCTTCTTCCGCCACTGCCGGATAGGAGACCTCGACCGTCATGCGCTCCCCGCCTTCGGAGACGGCAACCGTCACATCGGCGTTCGCCTTGCCTGCGGACACGTTTTCTTTGACCGCATTGCGGAATTCCTCCGTGACGGGGAACAGGTAGTAGCCGTGCGCCTGCAGCGTCGTTGTTGCCTTGTAGGCGGTGCTGCCTGCAAACTTGGCAGTTCCTTCCATGATAACGGGACCTTCCTCCGCCACGGCGCTCCACACCGTCTTGGCATCAAACAGATCTGCCGAGATGATCGCGCTTGGCGTCATTGCATGCAGGGAGTTCACGACTGCTTCATAGTCACGGGTAAGCCCTTCCGTCACATCGTCCGCTCCACAATTGTAAAACTTAATATCTGCCAGATAGCCGATGTCCTCCGTAAAGGGGATTCCGTCGCCTCCGGAACGCCACCCGATCGTGAACGGCTCTGACGACGATGTCAAGTTCACCACGTGATCGTCCGATTCAGAAGGACGCCCGTCCACATAAAGGCGCTGCTTTCCGCTCTTTCCATCAATGACGATCACGACGTCGAGCCATTTATTGACGTCCGCTTCTGCATCTAATGTAACTTGTTCTGTTGGATAATTATTATTAAGCATCCACAATGTCAGCTTTCCATTCTTAAGCTGAAGGGAGTACTGCTGTCCTTTCGCCAAAATCTCTGCCTGCGAGCTGGTTTGAATGGTATTTAACCAGAGCTTCAATGTGATCGCCATGGCTTTCGCCCCATTGACGTTGTATTTCTGGCTGCTTGATCTCAGCTGGTCATTAAATCCCCAGATTCCTTGCTTATTCACAACCGCCGCTGCGGCGCTTGCGTCATTTCGTACAAGAGTCGGCGTCTCCTCTGTCCAGTCCGTGATGGCAAACGCATGTTTGACATCGTTCTCGTCCGCCGTGACAGCCGCTGCTTTCGGATAAGCGCCCGCCTTCGGGGCCTTATACGCGATGCCTCCGGGCACGGGAATGCTTTCCTCCTCCACGGTCTTCAGCCCGTCAACCGCCTCTTTCAGCGCCTGCTCCGCCGCCTTGATCTCCTGAAGCGTGGCGTCCGCCTTGTTCAATACGCCGTTCGCGGCTTCCAATGCCGCGGTGAAGACGCCCCAGGTCTTGTTGGAGTACTCGCCCTGCTGCTTGTCCTTGTGGGCGTCGTACAGCTTGCGCAGGCTGCCCTTGCCCGCCTCGGACAACAGCTTGTCGTGGCTGTCCTTCAGGCTGCCCGTGAGCGTTTGCAGCTCGGCGTAGGTCTTCGCTGCGACGTCCGCGCCGCTTGCCGCCTCGTAAGCCGCTACAAACGCGTCCCAGTCGGCTTGCGCATGGGCTTCCTGCTTGCCTGCGTCATGGGTCGGCTTCACAGTGGCCAGGCAGTTGGACAGCCCCTGCTCCAGGGCGTCCCTGTCGCTGTGAAGACTTGCCTTGGCGGTCGTGAACGCCTCGATGGCGCCGTACATCCCCTCGTTGGTCTGCGAGTTCGCAGCTTGTGCCGCCAGGGCGTTCCCGGCATCGTAAGCGTTCTTCAAGGCAGTGACGCACGCCTCGCTGTAAAGCTCCTTTTTCGCATCAGAAATCTCTTCTGGAGACGTGCTGAATAATTCCTTCAACTGCTTGTACGCCGAGGCATACACGATGGTCTTCTTCTGATGGGAGCTATCGTTCTTGCAGACATACAGAGAGATTCCATTCTCGCTCTCCATGAGCGCCTGCGTCTGCGTGGGCGTCCCGTAGTCATGGCCAGTCGCCGGGATCGCTTGCCCCTTTTCCAGCATCACGCCACAGTCGCCGCAAACGGTGTCTCCGGTGTAGCCTTCCTTTTGACACTCCGCATCTATATGGCCCTTGACAATTTTCTTTTCTTCTGAATGCGAACAATTTGAATCTACGAATTGATAATTATATTCCTCCCCATCCACCACGATCTTGAAGCTTCCAACAGCGTTTGGCACAATTTGAAGCTTCTTGGGAGTGCGCACCAGTTTGGTGACGCTATTTGCTTCACTGGCCTCGCCAACATTGATCCCAGGTCGGGGATAAAGAATAATCGCATGACTCTCCTCAAAAATGTAGCCCACTAGATACACGCCGCCGTCTTCAATCTCCTCACTTGCTTCGACTTTTTTGTACCCTGGAATAAGGCCGTCCGTCACTGCATCGTCTTTCTTCCAAAGTGTGAATTTATAACTATCCGTGTCTTGTGGCGAACCCATTGCATTAAAGTTCATAAGCGGAGCATGGAAAATAAGATATCTACCTCCTGATTTACGGCAAATGTTGAATCTACCGTCTGTCGTCGGTGTAAACAAGATCGTGCCGGCAGTTTGGCTAAATAACTGTCCTGGTTCTTGTCCTATTTTCTCATGAATCAAATAAAGATCGCCGCTCTTGACCTCCCACTCATTCTCCCCCTCTTTTTTAGTAAAGGTAAACTCTGCGTCAGCAAAAGAAATCGTTTCATTCTTCTCTTTAGAAAAACTTTCTATACTACTATCCTTTGCACCAGCATGATCATATAATGCAGGCTCTAGATTTATTTCTGTTACATCCGCTTTGTCAGCGCCAGACAACACTTGATAATCTGCTCCACAAAGTATCTCAATATTCTCTCCAACCGGCTTAAACACTCTCTGATCGGTAACCTGTATGTGGTATTCTTTGCCGTCAATAACCGCCTTGGTAGCACCCTGATTGACGCCAGTAATCGTTACCACGATGTCATTCTTGGTAGAAATGACCGGTTCTGGAATAGATCCTCTTGCTGTTTCACCACCTGTTTGCGACGCGCTGGCAATCAGCTTGGTATGCTTATGTGTACCGTTTTCCGGATAAAGCAGGAAAATATGGCCACCATTTTCCACCGTAACCAAAACGCTCTTTCCATCAAGATTATCCGCCGTGGCTGTCACTTTTTGATAGCCTGGAATGCCGCTGTCGCCAGCAGCGCCATCTGATCTTTTCTCCCACAATGTAAAATCATATATGCTTTTCCCCTGACCAGTTTTGCTCTGAGCATTAAAGGCCTGGCTTTCGGTATACAAAATCGGATACCTTGTTGCTGCATTGCCACCACCATCAGCATATTCAGATTTAAACACTATTGTTCCGTTATCGTTGGCGGTAACCGTTACATCTGCTGCTGTTTCACTATGAAAATTATCTCCGCCGCCTGTAGCCGCATTAAACGTCAAAAATTTACCTGTGCTTTCATTTTTAATCTGGTATTTGTCACTATTCTTCTTAAATACATATTCCACATCCGTTAATTCCAGGAGCGTCGCATCCGCCGTACTAGTAGCATATGCAGTATCCACATTGGGATTATTTGCGCTATGAGCATACACTGGCGCCTTCACAGAACGGTTAACTTTGAGCTCCGCTTTCGCGGTGGCAACGTCCTTATTCGGCGCAACCTGAACAAGTTCTCCTGATGGCGCTTGTTCCACGGTATAAGTCTTTGTATAGCTCTCGCCTTTTTCAAGCGACACTGAGAACTGCTCGGCGTCACTTGAGCCGTCCAGGTTCTCCAGCGCTGCGCCTGGCGCGAATTCCGAGACGTCATACCGTTCATACCAGATCTTGGCCGTCCGATCACCTTCTTCCCACAATAATCCAACCGTTCCATCCCAAAGCTCCGTCAGCGTGGAGTAGACGAAGTCTTGCTCGCTCCCTTCCACGTGAAGCTTGTGGTACAGGCTCATGCTCTTGTCCTCATTTACCAGCAAGGTAAAAATCTTCCCATTGCTCCTGCCGCTTCCTTCCGGACAGGAGACCAGGATTGCCTGCTTGCCGTTGATCTTCTTTGAATAGCGGATGGCGCCCATGTTGCAAGTGGACGTCACCGGGCAGGCATCTATCGAGACCGGCTCTCCCACATCATAGCCGCCCGCTGCGTTCTTTGTAAAGTCCGCATAGGAAATTTTGCCTGACCCCCCGCGGTAGAACATGCGAATCGTGCCGTCCTCCAGCTCCACGACCTCATTTTCGGAAGAGCCCGTGTTAATGTCCGCCGTCCGATTCCAGGTGACGCCGTTGTCTGATGAATAAAGCAAGCTGGCATTTTCTGCACCTTCATGGTTGTAACATCCAATTACAAGCGTGCCATCGCTGGTTGTTAGGCCGCAGCCCGGGGAAATCAACAGCGCCTGATCATCCTCTTTCTTGATCTGCGGCACAAGGTCCCGGGGATGCTCCCACGTCCTGCCATGGTCTTTCGACGTGACCATCCAAATGTATCCCGTTTGATATACATGGAACTTGGAATCCCTGTAATATACATTCTGCTGCACTTGATGATCCTCATTATTAATCTGAGGCTGCTTCAGATCGTCAAGGTATTCTCCATTCTCGCCAACCGTGTAAAGGTTATACCACTCGTCCACGGCGTAGCCCGTCGGCGCATGGTCCTCCCTCGTCAATATCTGCGCGTAACCGTCCTTGAACTCGCCTACATAATACAAGTAACGCTCGTCGCCCTCATTTACGGGGACCGTGCCAACGTCGCCATAGTCGTCTGTCAAGGCAAGGCGCTGCCTGCCATTAATTTCGACATAGCCGGTGCCGGTCCTGGGTCCAATATTCTGAACAGAATACTCGGTGGGGAATACGTCCGCGATGCAGTAAATCGTCCCGTCTGGACCCTCCAGCAGGCCGGGGTCGATAGATGCCGTGGAGTTCCTAAGGGAATCCCTGTAACTGTCCGGCAGGTAGATCGGGAACGAATACTCCCAGGTCTTGCCCCCGTCTTTGGATACTGACGCAATCGTATCCAGCCCGTTTCCGTCATTGGGCTGGTCATAGCGGGCATCCGCAACCGCAAGCAGCTCCCCGTTTTGCATCGTAATCATAGCCGGAATGCGAAAAACATTGTTCCCAGCCGTTCCTTTCGGGAACGGGCCCCCTATCGTCTCATTGTTTTCCAATTGAGACATGGAAATCGACCCTGCCTTATTAGTAACAGGGGTCTTGTCTTTCACAGGCACTATCTCAGTTCCGCTCTTCGACTCTCCATTCTCAGAGGGTGCGGCAAAGACAGGAGCCGTAGAACACAGACTCGCAGCCATAGCAAAAGACAAGCCAGCGCTTACAATCTTCTTCCAATTGCGCACTAAAAATGATTGTTTCATAAACATTGATCCTCCTTTTTGAATTTTGTAAATTATATATTACCGATTCAAAAATGAACGGTAATTTTGATTCCATTCTAAAATGAATTATTTATAAATCGGAGAAAATATCTTAAATTATCAATCAAATTTTTCACATTATATCATTAAATTTTATTTTTAATTAAAAAGCTGCTGACGGAATTCAGACCCATGACCTCCGCACTACCAAGAAGCTCGTTTTTCGGTCTTGACGCAATAAGCGTTTCACACCCTCGTCTGATATTTCTTTTAGTGTTTTTGTGGCAGTAGTAGCCATGACTCGTTTTACTCCTTTCTTGAATTATTCATAAACGCAAAAAAAGAGCCAGATGTCCTACGGTGACCACTGCCACTTGACATTCTCGCTCTACAAGCAATTTGCCCGCTTTCTCGAGGAAAGAACCACATATAAATATTAAACCGGCTGACATATAGGCTATTCAGGGAATTGGAACCTATTTCGCATGATGATAACCAAACTCTAACAAATCCATAAGTCAGAACACTATTAATCACCACGCAATAATATCAAAAGCCCTGACTATTCAGGGCTTCTGCATCAAGCTGCTGACGGGAATCGGACCCGTGACCTCCGCACTACCAATGCGACGCTCTACCGACTGAGCCACAGCAGCATTCTCGGTTATTGCTCCAACCGACTCGTCCAATATACTATATCTTTCTCTGTTTGTCAATATTATTTTACACTTTTTTTAAAAATTTTCCCCGGATCCGCTGCAAGGCATTATCAATAGCCTTGGGCTCTTTCTCCAAAACTTCCGCAATCCGTCGGTAATTCATCCCCTGAAGATGAAGCTGCAGTACCTGCTGCTCCAAGCCGCTGAGATTCTTCCTCAGCTTTTCCTGGATAGCCCTGGCGTTTTCCTGGTCGATCAAAAGCTGTTCTGGATTGACATTCTCAAAAGATTCCAACAAATCCAAAAACGTATCTTCCCCCTCCTGCCCCAGTTGCGCATTCAGGGAAATATATGTATTCAATGGCTGATGTTTCTTACGCTGGGACGCTTCCACCGCATGGTAAATCTGTCTGGTGATGCAAAGATCTGCAAAACGGTAAAAAGACGCATCCTGTTCCAGTCGAAAATCGCGGATCGCCTTAAATAACCCGATCATGCCCTCCTGAATCAAGTCATCCGTATCTCCCCCAGTTAAGTACATGGCATTGGCACGCTTGCGCACCAAGTTCTTATACTTATTCATGATGTAATCAGTAACTTCCTCTCTGCCGTCCCTCAAAAGCCCAATCAATAGCTCGTCTGTCTCTTTCTGAAAATCGATCTCATTTTGCAAAGTCATTTCCCCTGTCTGATAAAAGAATCCCGCCAGGCAGGAGGTTCCGCCGAAGTGTGAATTACATATTTCGAACAAAGAACCATCTTCTCCTCCACTAGCAGCATCCTGTCCTAATAGCGCAATGTTAGATTCTCTGGCGCACAATTTCATAGGCGAGCACTCCGGCAGCCACAGAAGCATTCAAAGAGTCAATGTCTCCCGCCATGGGAATCGCAGCCGTAAAATCACAGTTTTCCCTGACTAGCTTGCTTACGCCGTCTCCCTCACTGCCGATCACCAGCCCGATAGGTCCTTTTAAATTGAGCTGATACATGACAGTGCCGCTCATATCTGCACAGACAAACCATATTCCCCGCTCTTTTAACTCCTGAATCGTCTTGGTAAGGTTTGTAACCTTTGCCACTGGCGTATAATTTAACGCTCCAGCAGAAGCTTTGACCACTGTGGAAGTAAGCCCGGCAGCCCTGCGCTTGGGAATGATCACCCCATGAGCCCCGGCAAGATTCGCCGTACGGATAATCGCCCCCAAATTATGTGGATCCTCTATATTGTCAAGCAAAATCAAAAAAGGATCCTCTCTTTTTTCATCCGCAGCCTTGAGCATGTCCTCCACCTGCGCATATTCATAAGCAGCTGCATAAGCAATCACGCCCTGGTGCTTTCTCGTCTCTGACATCTGGTCAAGGCGCTCTTTCGACACATAATTAATAATCGTATCGTGCTTCTTCGCCTCCCGGATAATCGACCGCACTGGCCCGTCTTGGCAGCCATCCAGCACAAACAGCTTATCTATAGATTTTCCAGAACGAAATGCTTCCAAAACCGCATTTCTTCCCTCTATTGTCAGTTCTTCGTATCTCAATTACTTGCTCCTTTCCCGGTTTTCTGAAATCCCATTAGAATCAGCTCCATGATCCGCTCCATGCGGTCATCCAAATACAAATATCCCATCAGCGCTTCAAACCCCGTAGCCCTGCGGTAATCTCCCATCGTCGCATTCTTGGCAATGGTAGGAGACTTTGCATTTCTGCCGCGCTTATACACTGCCTCCTCTTCCTCAGTCAGTTCTGGCAACAGCGCCTGGATTAATTCCGACTGGGCATGTGCCTTGACCAGCTGGCTTGCACGCTTGTGCAGGTTATTTACATGCGTGTTTCCTTCCCCTACCACCATGGAACGGATCACAAGGTCATAGATGCTGTCCCCGATATAGGCAAGCACCAGCGGGGAATAACTGCAAAGCTCTGGCGGCTCTTTGCCAAATTTCTTTAAAATATATGCATTTATGCCCTTTTCCATTTTACCCCTTCTCTGGTATCTTCCAAGATAATTCCTTTTTCCAACAGTATTTCCCGGATTTCATCGGCACGGGCAAAATTTTTCTCTTTCCTTGCCGCCTTTCGTTCCGCTATCAGGCTTTCAATTTCCTCGTCTAAAATCTCTTGCTTCTTCTCAAGCAAGAGCCCCAGAATATCGCAAAGCTGCTTCAGGCGCATTGACAACTTCTCCAAAAATTGCTGGGAGCTATCCTGTGACACATTGGTATTGCAGAATTTTACCAGTTCAAAGACTGCTGAAATAGCGTCTGCGGTATTGAAATCGTCGTCCATCGCAGCTTCAAATTTGTCAACGAATGCGCTGCTCTCGTTCCAATGCCTGGATTCTGCCTCCGTCATAGCCGCCTGCTTGCTATTGTTCTTCAAGTGCTCAAGGTTTTCTGCTGCGTTTAAAATACGCTCCAACCCATTTTTCGCAGCTTCCATCAATTCCGCGCTGAAATTGAGGGGGCTTCTGTAATGAGCGCTGAGCATGAAGAACCGCAGCACCTGAAGGTCATATTTCTCACTGATTTCCCTGACTGTAAAGAAATTCCCCAAAGACTTAGACATTTTTTTATTGTCAATATTTAAAAATCCGTTGTGCAGCCAATACTTGGCAAACGCCGATCCATTGCACGCCTCGCTCTGGGCAATCTCATTTTCATGATGTGGAAAGATCAAGTCTTCCCCGCCGGCATGGATGTCGATCTCGTCTCCCAAATATTTCTTTGCCATAACCGAGCACTCAATATGCCAGCCTGGCCTTCCCTGGCACCAAGGAGATTCCCAGTATGGCTCCCCCTCTTTCTTTGGCTTCCACAATACGAAATCAAGAGAATCCTCTTTTCCTTCCCCGGTGACCTTGATCTCCCGGTGTCCTGCCTGAAGGTCGTCAAGATTCTTATGGGACAGCTTGCCATATTCTTCAAACTTGCGGGTACGGAAATACACCGTTCCATCCACCGCCGGATAGGCAAACCCTTTGTCAATCAGGATGGAAATCATTTGAAGCATGCCGTCAATCTCCTGCGTGGCAAGCGGATGCATTGTCGCAGGTCTCACATTCAAGCCCGCCATGTCTTTTTTGCACTCCTCAATATAACGGGAAGAAATCTCCTTGGCCGAAACGCCTTCCTCCACCGCCTTTTTGATAATCTTATCATCCACATCCGTAAAATTAGACACAAAGTTCACCTCATACCCCTTATATTCCAGGTATCGGCGCACCGTGTCAAATACGATCATTGGCCTGGCGTTTCCAATATGAATCAAATTGTACACGGTAGGACCGCAGACATACATTTTCACCTTTCGCTCTTCCAGAGGTACAAATGTTTCTTTCTTTCTGTTTAATGTATTGTAAACTTTCATGTATTCCTCCTGCTTTTTCCTCTATTCTTCTTTGGGACAATTATTACAGCGCAGCTTGCGAATCTCTTTCTCCAAATCAATGATCCGGTTGCACAGAGCAGAATTCTCATGCTGCAAAAGCGTAATATCCTCCATCACCGGATCTGGAAGATGCACCTGGTCCATATCGCTCCTGGGCACTTTTACATTGTCCCGTTTCACGATTCTTCCTGGCACGCCTACGACAGTACAATTGGGCGGAACCTCTTCAAGCACTACGCTTCCTGCTCCAATCTTGCTATTCTCCCCGACCGTAAAGGAGCCGATGACTTTCGCCCCGGCGCTCACCATCACGTTGTCACAAAGCGTAGGGTGACGTTTCCCTGTTTCTTTCCCCGTGCCGCCCAGGGTCACCCCCTGGTAGAGTGTTACATTATCACCGATAATGGTTGTCTCCCCGATAATCACGCCGCTTCCATGGTCAATAAAAAAACCTTTCCCAATCACCGCTCCTGGATGAATCTCAATCCCGGTTTTCCTGGCTGCTTTCTGGGAAATCCGCCTTGCGCGGAAATAGCGTCCTTTTAAATACTGACGGTGTGCTCTGCGGTAACTTAGCATCACCCTAAAGCTTGGATACAGCAAGACCTCCATCGGGGACTTAATTGCAGGATCCCGTTCACGGATAATCTCATATTCTTCTTTTATTTGCCGAAACATTCCCATTTCCTGAACGCTTCCTTTCTCGGGCAATCTCCTACTGCCTGACGCCAAAAGACAAACAGCGGCAACTCCATCTTCTTATTCAAGGTTAGTTTATGCAGAAACTTTCATTTTGTCAATAAGAAAAATCCATCCCTGCCAGGTTTCTTGCTGCAGAATGCGTCGTCCTTGCGCCTAGGACGTTTTCATCATCAACAATAAGCCTCGCACTACACCCATTCATTAAGGTATGCGAAAGTGTCTCTGAATAATTCTTGGGTCAATTGCGAGATATCCATTTCCCGTTTTGCCTGTGCGGCTGTAATCCGTTTGATCGTGCCGCCAGTTCTCCCAGTCTCAATTTGAAAGCAGCCGTTATTAGCATCAATCATGGCGTCTTTGACTTTCACTTTCATTACCTGAGCACTACGATTTTTAAGCAATGGGACCACTGCCCGCAGGCTGGTGATGCGCACCATCATGTGCGAAGCCGGAAAGCAAAGGTCATCGATCATCTCTTTTGCATCTTTGAGCGCATTCCTGCAAATGCGCTGCGCCTCTTCCATAGAAACCAGACGTTCCAGCAAAAGTTCTTTGACCTGCGCACTGCGCGCCCTTTGAGCATTAGATTCTTCAACGGCATAGACCAGGATTCCGCATAATTTTCTGGCACTGCGCAAAAGCAACACGCCGCCGTGTTCTACCGCAGTCTCCGCCTGCAGCCGTTTGTAATAATACGGATCACGACGGATAAACAAAGTGCAGCGCTCTTCTAAGATCCGGTTGGCAAATGCAGCCATCGCAGCGCCATCACTCGTGCCTGCACGCTGCCATCTGACGTCCAGATAAGAGTCTGCCACAGAAGCAGCCTGCACGAGCCCTTTTTGCTGATAAAATCCGATGCCAGACCAAATGCCGGACGGAAAAAATACAAATCCCTGCCCCTGGTAATAAGCAGGATCTGCCGGAAGTAAGAAAGCAAAAGGAACCTCTTTCTGTTCCAAATCCTGTAACAGGCGCCTCATGACCCGCCCCATCTTCCCTTGCCTGCGGACCCTGGCGTGCGTGGCAACCGCCACAAGGTAAGGAACCTTTTTTACAATGCCGCCCATCCAAAGCGCATAGGGATTTAAGTGAATCATAACATGGAAAAAGACGCTCTCTAAAGGAGCCTCTTCTTCCATCACAAGCACTTCATTATCGATGATTTTCCATTGGTAGTAGTAGTCTGTAAACGCCTTAGAGTCTTCTGGAAAAGCAGCTTCATACAAAGGCCTGGTATCTTGCTTTTCCTGCTGGCTTAAATATCGTATCCTTTCCTGCTGCATGTTACAGTTCCCTTTGCTTTGCGCAGCCGCCGCACCCGCTGCAATTTCTTTCTTTGTCAAACACTGCTGCGCTTGCCTCATACAAGCCAAACAGGCAACAAATTGCCTGGGAGGATATTCCCTCTTTCTTGCCTGTAAACCCAAGTCCCTCCTCCGTAGTGGCTTTGATATTGACCTGTTCTTTGGAAATCCCTAACACTTGCGCTATATTTTGTTCCATCTGCGCAAGATAAGGACTCATCTTGGGCTTTTGCGCCACGATCGTGGCGTCAATATTCCCAACCACATAGCCCTGCCGCACTAAAAGCTCTGCCACATGCGCAAGAAGCTTGATGCTGGAAATCCCCTCGTATGCCGTATCCGTATCTGGAAAATGCCTGCCGATATCACCCAATGCCGCTGCTCCCAACAGGGCGTCCATCACCGCATGTATCAGGACATCCGCATCTGAATGCCCCAAAAGCCCCTCGTCATAAGGGATCTCTACGCCTCCCAAAATCAGTTTTCTTCCTGCTGCAAGCTTATGCACGTCATAACCAATTCCAACTCTCATTTATTCCTCCGCTCTGTGCGTCTTTTCTGCACCTAAAGGCTGTTTGCATTTATTTGCCTTCATAAGTGATAATGCTGTCTATCTCATAGCCTGCGAGCTTCTCTCTGCCCTTTAATCCGGCAAGTTCCATCACAAAGCATATTTTTACCACTTCTCCGCCAAGTTGTTCGATCATCTTCACAATCGCCTCAATGGTACCTCCCGTGGCAATGAGGTCGTCGATGATAACCACTTTCTGCCCTGGCTTGATAGCATCCTTATGTATCTCAATCACTGCGCTCCCATATTCCAGGTCATATTCTGCACAGAGAGTCTCGCGGGGAAGCTTGCCTTTTTTGCGGACTGGCACAAATCCTTTGCGGGCTTCGTACGCCACGGGAACCCCGAAGATAAATCCTCTGGATTCTGGTCCCACTACCACGTCAAACTCCACGCCTTTCAAGCTCTCCATCAATCCGTCAATCGCAAGCCTCAATCCGTCCGCATCCTGCAGGATGCTAGTCACATCTCGGAAAATAATTCCCGGCTCTGGAAAATCAGGAATGCTCACTACATATTCTTCTAATTTTTTCATGATTTTATCCTCCTGTATCATCTTTTTAGACAAGGTGCTCTTTTGCGCACTGCAGCGCCGCTTCCACGGTGTCATCCATATCATAATACTTATATTGTCCCAGGCGGCCGCCAAAAATAACATTTCCTTCTTTCTTTGCAAGCTCTTGGTATTTCTCATATAGCGCTGCATTTTTCTGGTCGTTCATGGGATAATACGGTTCATCCCCCTTTTCCCATGTCCTTGGATATTCCCGGGTAATTACCGTCTTTGGCTGCATTCCATATTCAAAATGCTTATGTTCGATGATTCGCGTGTAAGGCACTTCGTATTCTGTATAATTGACTACGGCATTTCCCTGATAATTCTCCTCGCCTAGCACTTGCGTCTCAAACTTCAAGGAACGATATTCCAATGCTCCAAAACAATATCCAAAATATTGATCTATCATTCCCGTATAGACAATATTTTGCGCCAAAGCTTTGTATTCTTGCTGTTTTTGTAAGAAATCCTCATTCAAACGCACTTCCGTTCCTTGAAGCATGTTCTCGACCATCTTAGTGTATCCCCCGACAGGAATTCCCTGAAATTTATCATCAAAATAATTATTGTCATAAGTGAAACGCACCGGCAACCGTTTGATAATAAATGCCGGAAGCTCCGTGGCACGCCTGCCCCACTGTTTTTCCGTGTACCCTTTCACCAGCTTGTGATACACGTCCGGGCCCACGAGGCTGATCGCCTGTTCCTCCAGGTTCTTGGGATGCTCCACGGCATATTGCTGCTTCTGACTTTCAATTTTTTCTCTTGCTTCCTGCGGGGTTACCACTCCCCAAAGCTTGTGAAAAGTATTCATGTTAAACGGCATATTATAAATCTCGCCTTTATAATTTGCCACTGGAGAATTCGTATAACGGTTGAACTCGGCAAACTTTCCCACATACTCCCACACTTCCTGGTTAGAAGTATGAAAAATATGCGCCCCATACTGGTGGACCTGTATGCCTTCCACTTCTTCCGTATAAATATTTCCGGCAATATGACTGCGTTTGTCTATGACAAGGCACTTTTTCCCTGCTTTTTTTGCCTCCTGGGCAAATACCGCCCCAAACAAGCCTGCGCCGACAATCAAGTAATCATATGTTTTCATCCACAGCTCCTTCTCTTGTTTTCTGATAGTGTTCCCGTTACAGTATAGTATAACCGCATTTTTTATACAAGCGGTTTTTCTAAAATCCTGCAAATTGCAACATGGCAACAGCAACTTTCTTTTTTCGACGGCAAACTTCCAAATCCCCTATAAAATCTCAGCATTCCCGCATTTTTCTTTACGTAATTTTAACACCATTTCCCTATATGGTTCTGGTATAATATGGGTGAGGTGATAGAGATGGCAATTACCAGTATTTTAAATAGCAACGACGCAGAGATGCTGGAAAAATTACGGACAGAAAACATTCTTCTCATGGAAGAAAACAAAAAACTAAGCGAAACCGTAGACTGGATGCACGATACAATTTGGCGCCTTGTGCACATACAGCGTTCGGAAAATTAAGTTCTCTATTTTTTAACTTCGGACAGGCAACAGATACCAGAAGTATCAAAATTTTGCTTCATAACAACTTCCAAACCGCCGCATGAAGAAATGTACGTAAAGCTGTTACAGGCTTCATCCCCGACAAACTGCCACAGGCTGCAGATACATTGCTTCATGCGGTTTTTCTATATAAAATTAAGTTAACGCCTGCTTTACATCTGGAAGACATTGCAATTTATTTTCTTAAAAATTCAGATTGACAAGCTATTTCGAAATAATGCGCCCCACATTTTTAATCAATATGGAAATGCTCCCATCCTGGTTGGTGATAAACTCAATATGCTCACCGTCTCGATACTGTTCCATGGGGATTTTGATTTCTACCCCGGTATCCGTGGCAAGATACTGTTTGGAAAACTTGCGCAGAGCGCTCTCTGTCTGAGGCTCAATCTGCGTGTCTGCGCCAATATGGTATTTTTCTAACCGCTCGTTGACTTCGCCCTTGAATTCTTCTTTCTCCTTAAACACCTGATCCAGCACAGCCGGGACATCCACCGCCCCCGTCTCTTCCAACTGACGGTGAATGACTTGCTTGGTCTCCATCTGCACTTCGAACTGTTCTGAATCATTATAGTATTTTTTCTGCACCGCATCAATCGCATGAGTAACGATGGAAAGCTGCGTCTTGGGCGATAACGCCCCGCTGCAGTTTAGAAAAAGCTTTGAGAAATAATTGGTTTTCTGACCGTTGACCTGATATTTTTTCTCGATCAGGGAAATCGAAAAGTCAGACAGGCAAATCACTGCGGCCTCTGACAATTTTTGATTTTCGGTTGGCAGAATCGCCCGAAACTTAATGATCTCATTGGTATTTCCAAAAGCATCGGACTGCGTCTGATGCGTGAAAGATGTTTTATAATCCATCTTCAACAAGGCCAAATACTGCTCTTCTCCCGCTTCAAAAAGCGCTTCCACAAAATCCGCCTGAGGAATGTCAATATTTTTATTCATGATCCCATACAGGCAAGACGCCAGGCGCTGGCTCGCCTCAACGAAAACCGCATCTGCAAAGCCTGCCTTGGCAAGCGCCTCTATCTCCTGATATGCTTGAGAATCCTCCCTGTAAAACACACAAGTCTTTTTGTCATCCGTATTCAAAACCTTATTTACATGCCCACGAAGAAACTCTTCAAAATCCGATCCATAGTCAAGCAGCGTATCGGACAGCACAGGCATTCCCACGGTTGAGTCCAAAATGTGCACAATAACTTTCCGAAATCTGATTTCCCCTTTATCCATGCCGTTCTCCCTTTTATAACTGATGTGCTCTCGGATTCTCTTTGTGCCTGATTTTGCGAGAAGATTTTTTGTCAGACGTGCACAAATTTATGAGGCGTACCTGGATAGTACGTTAATTAAACTTGTGTGCATTTGGCGGAAAATCAGCCGTAAAAGCAGGTATAAAAGAGATTCCGAGAATACATAACTGTTTTATCTTCTGTATCAGTCTGTCACAAGGCGATTTCCAGCTCCACCGGACAATGGTCAGAGCCTAAAATATCCGTATGGATTTTGGCGTCGGTCAGTTTTTCTTTCAGATCGTCTGACACCAAAAAATAATCAATACGCCATCCGGCATTCTTCTCTCTCGCTCGGAAGCGGTATGACCACCAGGAATATACTTGTTCTTTGCCAGGATAAAAATACCGGAACGTGTCAATATAACCGTGGCTTAAAACTGTGGAAAATTTTTCTCGCTCTTCGTCTGTAAATCCTGCGCTTTTGCGGTTTGTCTTTGGATTTTTGAGGTCTATCTCCTGATGCGCCACATTTAAGTCGCCGCAAATAATCACTGGCTTTTTCGCCTTAAGCCCATCTAAATAAGCTAAAAAAGCGTCCTCCCATTCCATCCGGTAAGAGAGCCTCGCCAGCTCATTCTGTGAATTTGGCGTATAACAAGTCACTAGATAATATGCGTCATACTCTAAAGTGGTCACTCTTCCCTCTTTGTCATGTTGCTCCTTGCCAATCCCATATATCGCCTTTTGAGGCTTATGCCTGGTAAAAACGGCTGTCCCCGAATATCCTTTCTTCTCTGCATAATTCCAATAACTGTAATACCCGTCTGGCAGATCAAGAGAAATCTGCCCTTGCTGCAATTTTGTCTCCTGGACGCAAAAAAAATCTGCATCCAATTCCCTGAAAATATCCAGAAAGCCTTTCTGCACACAGGCACGCAAGCCATTTACATTCCACGAAATCAATTTCATATTCCATATGCTCCTTTTTTGATTTTCTGCTATACACTTAACGGCAAAGGATGTCTGATTTCAATAACCTCTCTCATTAATAACATCAAGTTCCATTCTTATAGCGTCATAAACAGCCTCAAAGTGAGTTACGTCAAATTCTATCCGCATAATCCCTGAAATATTAGATAATAACTCAACCCCTCTTTCACAAAGCAAAATAACCTTATTACGCCCATATTTTCCTTGAAAAAAGCCAATTTCATGAATGACATTTTGTCTTGGGCGCATGCCTCCATCCATGATTTCATCATCTTTTGTCAGTAAAACAATAGCGCAATTACAAAAAGCACTCGCCTTTTCCAGTTTTTCTACAATTGTCAATCCTCTGTTAGGCAATTCATCCAGTATAATTATTTCACGTTTTAATCTCTCCCGAATAAATTCCTTTAGCTTAAGTTTTAATAATTCATTATGTCCATAACTAATAAAAATTTTATTCCTCATTTTGCATTCGATCTCCCTTATTGCCTCACTTAGTCGTTCCATGAGACTACAATCATTTTTATCTAAAAAGGTATATGATCCTTCCAAAAATGCCTTAGCTACAACAGAAATCATTTTTTCATTTTTTTGAGAAATCATTATTACATACATATCAGGAGTAGTTTTTTTTAATTTTGACAATATGCTTAATCCTTCATTTGTATAGGTAGGAGGAAGCATAAGGTCAAGCAATGCCAAATCATGCCGCTCTATATTCATCACCTGATGAAAATCGATCATATTTTTACAATATGTTACCTGATGTCCCCTAGAGAAAAGAATTTCCATCAAGCTCTCAGCATATATTGTATCATCATCAATGAGCAATACATTCATACTCCGCTCCTAACTTTTTGATCGCCTCTTTAATTTCAGCATAATGTAATTGAAACTTTATATCACACTCAGACAATAAATTCCGATCGTCATATTCATAAAGAACTTCATTGAGATAACTGTATAATTGACGATCAACTTGCAACTTAAATTTGGGAATAATTCTCTCTTCTAAACTCCACCCGCTTTCCTCAAAGGCACAAATACAAATAAAATCTCCTTCGTGTATTTGGCGTCCCAAAGCGCAGGCAGTTTTATTTAAGTTATCAATAGAGAAACTCTTATCCGCAATCGCAGGGAGCCCCATGCCCTTGCAAACAAGCGCTCCATGAGAACTCATTCTTGTCGTGTTAAAAATTGCCCCACTGCACTGCCTCACAATCTCTAGTTCCTCAGGGGTTATGATATCCGTTATCAAAATGTAAGGTCCCTGCATTCCCTTTTCTCTTAACATCTGCAAATTTGTTGAAACAAAAACAACTCTTCCCTGTGCACAGCCCCAATTTAATCGTTGCGCTTGTTTATATTGAGAGGGAACATCTAAAGTATAACCATCAAATTTCAATAAATCTTCTGGCGATATAAAGTCCAAAAATTCTTTATTGGAAATATGCTTTTTTCTATGTTTTTCAACAAGGACGCTTAAATATCCCTTTTTTGTGATTGGATATTCCCGAACCTTAATAATATTTATATTTCCATATTCATCATTCCTAAAAAATATTTTTTTAGGAATTGCAAAAACATCGTCTATCACATCAATCATGTTGCAAATTATTTCATTAAAAAACGGTAATTTACAGTGCACATTATGTTGGTAATTATAACTTCTCAAGAGAGAGCCATCTACCGGATTACGCGTTACTACTGAGAAAATATTGCCATCATCCATAAATGGCTGGATATAAATTGCAGGAAAAGTATCTTCTTTATTCATTTTATTTGCGATCCTGTATGCCTGAGGCTTATCATCAAACCACGCTTCATATAATTTCGTGATGGCATATTGAATGCTTGTAAAATTATTTTTTATTATAAAATGCCTAGTCGGAATGAGACATTCTCTATAAACACTAATCGCTATAAATACAGGTACCTCCCATAACACTCCATGTTCTTTGAGCAAATTCTCAGCTGAATCAATAATATCATTACTAACATATCTATCTTGATAATACTTTCGAAACGTTTGTTTCGATAAAACAATCGTCTTCATCAATTGTAAATTGGTTTTTTTCTCCACCCTTGATAAATTTGCAATTGTCACACCAAATTCTTTTGGCGAGAGCTCTTTATCCGTGTCCCATATATTAATAAACAATAAAATCTCCCCTCCGAGTTATGTAAATTTCATCAATCCACATATTTACCATGATATTGATATCTCTTCTGCATCCTTTAGTATCTCAATAAAAACATCAGCTAATCCCTATTAATATTATACCTAGCAAAAGCAGCCTTAGCAACTAAATTTTTTCATACTTTGTAGGCTTATATATTAAAAAGGAGTAATAATCTACAGATTGGCAAGAATTGCTCTATTAGCTCATGCAAAAATCAAATAGAAACACTTTATCATCCGCTTTCCGGTGTTTCTGGTAGTCTTAATGAGCATTGAGGGCAGATGTCAAGTAACCGAAGCAGCCGGCGAACGCCGAATTTTTTGCCCAAACAAGCAACATTAGCAACACACATGAGAAAGAAGCTATTTGTTCAAAGCACAGGACCCTCTCGGGATCTTTAGATTCTCCATTCATAAACTTCGTCACTACTTTGCAAGCGAAATGTCAGCTCTCGGCAAACCGGAGGCTGACATATTGAGAATGAGCGGCTGGGAAACCGATTACGTCATGAAGTCTGTATATCGACACTCCATGATAGACAAACAAGAAAACGCAAAAAGAGAAGCTTCTGACAAGTTGCAAAACGCCTTGTTTTCTTAAAAATTCATGACAAAATTCTATATTATTCTTGAAAATAGAACACTAAAACGCCTGGTAAATATAGGCGCAAAAAAGCACAAATCCTTGACTTCACTAAGTGAATCCCGAATTTGCGCTTTCTCTGATCTAATGCGGAAGATGGGACTTGAACCCACACGTCTATACAGACACAAGATCCTTAGTCTTGCCTGTCTGCCAATTCCAGCACTTCCGCAGACAATTATGTATCGCCCTGTCGCTTGACGACTTAGACATAATAACAAATTCAAACACAATTGTCAATAGCTTTTTGAGATTTTATTTCTTTTCTATGATAAAGAGAAAGTAACATTCTTTGTCATCCATGCCGTACTCTTGCAGTAGCGTAAATTGCTTATGCAGGCGTAGCTGCTTTTTTACATAATTCTTCTCATTCGAGTACACGAACATCCTCCCTTGCCCCTTTAAAAGCTCCTGCGCCTGGTCAAATAGCATCTGATAAATCCTGTCGTGCGCTTCTTTGTCTCTCTTTCCGCGGTCTGGCATATTGGTGATGATCTCATCAAAAAGATATTCATGCGTAAACTCTGAAAAATCACGATTAATATAGTAAATCTCTCTGCCTGCAAGCTCTGCGTTCTCTCTTGCCTTTATGATGGCTTCCCCGAAAATGTCAACCCCGTACAAATACTCAGCCCTGCACACACGGTCCCGCTCAATCAGCATCGTTCCCACCCCGCAAAACGGATCCAGGACCTGCGCATTTTCTTTCATATACTGCTTTGCCAGCATCGCAATCAGCGCTGCCTGCTCAGGACGGATGGATGCCGCCACCGTATGCTTGCGGTAGGAAAACCGCTCGTCCTCGAGCCCTGAAAGCTTGATCAACGGCAAAAACTGCCCTTTGCGGTTCTCCATCAGACGGATTTCCACCTCATAATCTGAGGCTGAATTTTTCAGCCTGCCTCCTGTCTCCTGTTCCAGCGCAAATGCACATTTCTTGGTAAAAGCGCTGCGCTGTTCCAAGCTTCTTGGACTGTGAAGGCTGAGGCGAAAATAGAAATCATCTTCTGACTGAAAAGCTTTCTCTAGCAGCAATAACAAATTCGATTCTGCCAAAGCCCTTGCCGCTTCTTTTGGCTCTCCCGAAATTTGCTTGCTATTCAGCAAAAACAAAAGTTCCCGGTAAGTTCTGATTTCTAACACAGATTTGATACGGCTGGTAATCAAACGCACCCCGCTCTTTAAAATGGCGCTCTTGCCATCTTTGAGCTGCTTCGCCGTAATATTCTGGTGTTTTTTCCCAGTAGACAAAATAATCTCCCATGTATCATCATAGCCCTGAAATCTATGCTTTTTATGAGAAGCCCCCATGTCCACGAGCTTTCGCAAAGCGGCAAGCTCTTCTCTGAAATGTTTTTCCTCTTCCTTTGCAGGCGAAACCTGCTGAAGTTCTTCCAGACGCTTTTCCAGGCTAGTTCTGCAGGAAGAACAATCAAGGTTCGCCATCGCTTTCAAATACTCGCTCTTTACAAAAAGCTGCTCTTCTCTCTGATAAGCTTGATACAATAGCGGTACATGTTGATCCTGGTCCAGCCTGCCGAGGGTCATAGCGGCATTTTTACGTACCTTTGGATCTGGATCGTTCAATAATTCGGTAATCAGGCTAAAATCACCTTGAAGCAAGGCGAGCAACTCAATCCTTGCCTCCTCCTGCTTCAATTCCTGTTTGAGCGCAATCAGGCTTTTTCTTATATCCTGTCCAGCGCTTATATTTTCAAATAGCTCTTTTATCATAAATTCTCCTATAAGTCAGGACGCATCCTGCTCTGGCTCTGTGCCATGCTTATCGAGGTATTTCTGCACGTCCTTCTTAAAATTCTCCCATGCATCTGCGTTTTCGACATAATACAAAGGGCATTCTTTCCCAGTTACGTCATAATGCCGTATTACGTTGTCCACAGGCAGGTTAAACTTGCTACAGAGCCACGCAGTCAATTCCACCAGGGAATCATACGTTTCCTGTGTAAACTGCCCTGTGTCGTCCTTGTGGCAGCACTCAATGGACAATGTATCCACATTGCGGTCATTCGACGCATAGGAAATCTCCGTGCTTGGAATGCACTGCACGATCTCTCCGTCAATTCCCACGACAAAATGGCTGCTCGCCTTCGTAGTCTGCTTATCTTTAAGCCCTTCAAAATAGCTGCGGTTCTGTGCCGCCGTAGTCCCTGGATTCGCAGTATAATGAACCACGATCCCTTTTACCTTTTTTAGCGCCTCCTGAGGTCTGGAATACGGATTAGGCGTCAGAAGATCCACTTGATAATCTGGCGTTTCTGAGATCACTTTCTGTAAAAATCCCGGTTCTTCTTTCTTTTCTTTCTTTGTCTCATGCGCCGTCTGCGTCACGCTCTGAGTCTTCTCTGCCTGAACCTCCTGCGGAGCCTCCTCCTTATGGAATACTCTGGTTATGATAAACAACACTAAAAGCACTCCGATACAAGTCAACGCACTTCGTTTTACGATCTGGATCGTTCTCTTTTTCTTCTTACGGCGCCTTCTTTCCATGTATGCCTCGTGCCGCTTTCTCTCTTCAATGCTCACTGTAATCTCTCCGTTCTCTAATGGCTAATTTCCATCTGCAGCTAATTTTCCACATATGCCTGATCTTTGAACGCATACCTTATGAAATGGTCAAATGACCATAATGGGACGCCTCAGAGAGTATGCGTTTTTATCAAACGGCGATACCTGGGTTCTGTTACAGTATACACCCTTTTTCTCTAAAAGAAATTAAAAATCTTTAAATTTTTTGTAAGAAAAAAGTAAGTATGGCGCCATGATGCTTTTAACTAGATGATTGCAAATATCGCTCCATGCATTGCAACGTTTTTTCCAGCATTTCCCTGGTATGCGCCAACGAGAGAAACATCGCCTCAAACTGTGCCGGAGCAAGATAGAATCCCTGATTGATCATATAATTGCAATAATCTGCATATTTCTTTGTATCAGAGGTCTTGGCGCTTTCATAATCTGAGACTTTTTGTTGCGTAAAAAACAGGCATCCAAGGGAGCCGACATGATTTACCTGGCACGGCAGTCGATGTTCTTGTATCAATTGCTGCATCTGTCCATAAAACCAGTCGCCCATCTGATTCAATTCCTGATAATGCTCTGGATGATCTTTCAACAAGGCGAGCTGCGTCATGCCTGCGGCAAGGGCAACCGGATTTCCACTCAAGGTGCCCGCTTGATAGACGCCGCCCAAAGGAGCCACCAGTTCCATAATCTCTCTTCTGCCGCCATACGCCCCCACAGGCATTCCTGCGCCAATAATTTTTCCCAGCGTAGTAAGATCTGGCACAACGCCATAGTAGCCCTGGGCGCCCGAGGGACCCAGCCGGAATCCCGTAATCACTTCATCAAAAATCAGCAACGCATCGTATGTGTCGCAGATTTGACGAAGGCCTTCCAAAAATCCTGGAACTGGCTCCACCACCCCCATATTTGCAGCCACAGGCTCTACAATCACTGCGGCAATCTCTTCCCCGCAGCGTTGAAAATGCTCTCTGACGCTTTCCAAATCATTGTATTTGGCTATAAGCGTGTCTTTGGCGCATCCTGCCGGCACGCCCAAGCTGTCGGGAACCCCTGCAGTCATTGCGCCAGATCCTGCCTGCACCAGGAGCCCGTCGCAATGCCCATGGTAACAACCTGAAAATTTGACAATTTTATCCCTTTTCGTATAGCCTCTCGCCGCACGGATGGCGCTCATCACTGCCTCCGTCCCAGAATTCACCATGCGTACCATTTCCACAGAAGGCATCATTTCGCACACTAGCTTTGCCATATCCACCTCTATCGCCGTGGCAGCTCCAAAGCTTAACCCCTTTTGACATGCCTCCACCACGCTGTCCGTCACAGCCTTGTGACTGTGTCCCAAGATCATCGGTCCCCAGGAACCCACGAAGTCAATATAGCTTCTGCCGTCCTCGTCATAGAGATAAGCCCCTTTTGCATGTGAAATAAATCTTGGCGTGCTTCCTATGGAGCCAAACGCCCGCACAGGAGAATTCACTCCTCCTGGAATATGCTTTACCGCTTCCTGAAATAAATGTTCTGACCTTGTCATCTCTTTTTCCTCTCTGCCGCTCATGCCAAAGCACGCCTTAGCCTATGATTCCCTGATCGATGCATTTTGCAAGCTCTTTGGCAAAATAAGTAATATAAATATCTGTTCCCGCGCGAAACGCGCTTACTGCCATCTCACACATGACGCCGGCCTCATCGATCCACCCTGCCCGCGCCGCCGCCTTTGCCATGGCATACTCTCCGCTGACAGAGTAGGCGGCCACCGGGACATTCGTGTGATCTTTGACTTCACGGATCAAGTCCCCATACGCCATGGCAGGCTTTACCATCACGATATCCGCCCCTTCTTTTACATCTAAGAGCGCTTCCTTCAACGCCTCCCTGCGGTTATGGTAATCCATTTGATAAGATTTCCGGTCCCCAAACAAAGGCGCAGAACTTGCCGCTTCCCGAAAAGGACCGTAAAAAGAGGATGCAAACTTCACGGCATAGGACATGACAGGCGTTTCTTCATATCCATGAGCATCCAGCTTATTTCGGATGGCAGCAACCCGCCCGTCCATCATGTCAGACGGCGCTACCATGTCCGCCCCTGCCTGCACTTGCGAAAGCGCCGTCTCTGCCAGCAATTCCAGTGTCTTGTCATTGTCGACTTCTTTGCCGCGCAAAACGCCGCAGTGTCCATGGGAAGTATATTCGCACATGCAGACATCCCCGATAAGATACAAATCCGGGCAGGACTTTTCTGCCTGGCGAAACGCCCGCTGCACAATGCCGTCCCTGGCGTATGCGCCGCTTCCGACCTCGTCTTTGTGCGCCGGAATTCCAAAAAGCAGGACAGAGGACACTCCAGCGTCCATAAGCTCTGTCAGCTTTTCTTCCATACGATCGACGCTGTAACGATACTGCCCTGGCAGAGAAGAAATCTCTTCTTTGACATTATTTCCCTCTGTCACAAACAATGGGTATGCCAGAGAAGATTTATCTATTCTAGTCTCCCGCACCATTTTTCTCAGTACTGCGGTTTTACGAAGCCTCCGCGGCCTGTTTTTCAACTCCATCCCTATCTGCCTCCTTCTGTGTCAACGGCTCTTTCCTGCCAGGCAGGCTCCTTGGCAGCCTTTAGGCACGCTTCCACCAGATGGTCCAGCGTAGCTTTTTCTGCCATCACCGTCCGCATTCCCAGCGCTTCTGCCGCTTTTTGCGTCTGTGCGCCAATACATACGGCATGTACGAGGTCAAATGCCAACCCTGGCAAAGCCGCGGCAAATCCATGCACCGTCGAAGCGCTGGTAAATATCGCCAGATCAATTGCGCCTCTTTCTATCTGCCCCTTTACATCAATGATCGGACTGGGATTTTCATAGACAATCCGGTAAATGGGCAGCTCTGTGATTTGCGCCTGCGTTCTTTTTTTAATCTCCTCTGTCAGCTCTGGCGTCCCCTGTTCTGCTCTGGGAATAAGAATACGTTCCCCCATCTTTAAGGTCTCTCCCAGCAATATCCCCAAATGCCTTCCATCATAGACGTCTGGCATAAGAGCACACAAAAGACCTTTTTCCTCTAACGCTTTTTTAGTTCCTGGTCCAATGGCTGCAAGCTGCGCGCTTCCAAGAGCACGGATATCCTGTCTCCTGCGTTTAAGCTCGTCAAAGAACAAATCCACGCCTGCCGGAGAGGTAAACGCCATATAATGATAACCAGAAAGCCTCTGCAATTCTTTCTCCAGCCCGTGATTCTCTTGCAACCGTTCTATACGGATCGCTGGAAGCTCCAACACCTCCGCCCCCATGCTGCGCAGCCTGCCGCTCAAGGTTCCACTGCGTTCCTTTGGCCTTGTCACCAGGATTTTCTTTGCGAACAGCGGCTGTTTTTCATACCACTGCAGCTCATTTCCCAGTGCACAGACGTTTCCCACGATCAATACTGCTGGAGTTTGTACCTTTTTCTTCCTGATCACGTCAGGCAGATTGCCTAGATCTGAATTAATTTTTTTCTGTGCCGCGCCTGTTCCTTGCTGCACCACTGCCACAGGCATCTTTGACTCCATCCCGGCAGCAAGCAAGCCCTGACAGATATCAGATATTGCAAAAACGCTCATAAGAAATACCAAGGTCCCTTTCAGCCGCACCAACGCCTCATAATCAAGCTGCAGCCTTTCTCCCTCTTTCTTATGCCCCGTAATCACATGTACGGAAGAGGCAAGCTCCCGATGGGTAACCGGAATTCCGCCATATGCAGGCACTGCAAACGCTGACGTGACGCCTGGCACAACCTCAAAGGGAACGCCATGCCTTGCCAAAAGCTGCAATTCCTCCCCTCCTCTTCCAAAGAGGAAAGGATCTCCGCCTTTTAAGCGCACCACTCGTTTTCCTTGCAATGCCTGTTCCAACAAAAGCTCATTAATTTGTTGCTGCGCCATCGTATGACTGCCAGCACGCTTGCCTACGTCAATGGCCTCTGACTCTCTGGGGATCAAACGCAAAATCCCTTCTCCCACCAGCCGGTCGTATACCACCACTTCTGCCTGTTCCAAAATCTCTCTGCCTTTTATTGTCAATAATCCCAAGTCTCCGGGACCAGCTCCTACCAGCCATACTTTTCCTGCCATCAAACGATGCTTCCTTTCATTTCTTTTGGCATCGACTCTCCTAGGAATGTCTTGCCTTTCCCCTGTCCTTGCAAGAATCTTTCTTTCGCTTCTTGTTGCAGGTCAAGGATTTCCTGTTGCAATTCACGGGCGGAAATCAATCCACAGCCCTGCCCGCGGATAATGATCTGCTCTAAGCCATCAGAGGTTGCCACTGTCACCCGGTATTCCTTGGCATGTTGATGGGCAAATTTCTCAATATACTGGTCTGCAGTTTCCGCCTCTTTGGTAAAGACCACGTGGATGTTATGATAATCCAGAACCTCCTCCTTGCGCTGCTGCACACGGTAAGCGTCAAAAACCACGATCAGGTGAGCGCCCCGCATCCCTTGGTAATTGCACATGATATCCAAAAGCCTGCCTCTTGCACTGTCAATATTGAGCTCTGCCAGCTCCTTTAATTCCTGCCATGCAAAAATAATATTATAACCATCGACCAGAAAATATTCCTCTTTTTTATCCGGCATCCGAAAGGAACGAGTCGTAGGCGATACAGGCACACTTCCTTTTGCACTCTTTCTGTTCCAGCTTTTTCTGGCTTTCTTGGCGTCTTTCCTGTTCGCTCCTGACGTCCGCGAGAGAATAGCTTCTACCTCGTCCTCCCCAATCCAGGCTTCCTCCTGCCAGTCATCCTCTTCTTTCATTGCAGAAAGAGCTTGAATCTCAATATCCTCTGCCTGTTCCAAAATCTTGCGTACCCAAGGCGGCGTTTCCAGATGCATATATTCTTTGACCTGATGCCATTTTACCACAAAGCCAGCTCCATGGGCGCAAAATACCGAATCCGCAGCATTCTCCAAATCCCTCTCTGGATCATAGCCGCACTGCGCCATTACTTCTTGCGTATTGTGGCAGGGCCAATATCCTTTTAGGGTGCAAGTTAAGATCCCGTTCCCCCTGGCATACTGGGTCACTTCCCGCTGATAGTCTCTCATTCTGGAAGCTGGAGCCTCTCCCACGAAGACCGCCATGCCACCCAGAAGCTGAGGCGCTTCAAAGGCTCCATGCATCCGTTCTATATCGGTCATCGCCCGCCCCACCATTTGTTCTGGCACCTCGAGCCGAAACGCATAAATTGGCTCTAACAGTATGGATTCCGCTTCCATTAGCCCCTGACGCAGCGCCCGGTAAGTCGCCTGTCTGAAATCTCCGCCCTCTGTATGTTTCAAATGCGCACGTCCCGCTGTCAAAGTAATCTTCATATCCGTGATCGGCGCTCCGGTCAGCACCCCCTTATGTTCCTTTTCCTGCAAATGCGTCAATACCAGACGCTGCCAGTTGCGGTCGAGCATGTCCTCGCTGCAGGCTGTCTCAAACTTTAACCCGCTGCCTGGCTCTCCTGGTTCCAGCAACAGATGCGTTTCCGCATAATGCCTAAGAGGCTCATAGTGCCCAACTCCTTCTGCTGGCGCAGCGATCGTCTCCTTATAGAGGATCTTTCCCGGCCCAAAAGACACTTCTACAGCAAAGCGTTCCAATATCAGGCTCTTTAAAATTTCCAACTGCACTTCGCCCATCACCTGAACCCGGATTTCCTGCAGTTTTTCATCCCAGACAACATGAAGCTCTGGCTCTTCCTCCTGGATTGTGAAAAGATTTTCCACCATTTTTGCCATGTCGCAACTTTCCGGAAGCAAAACCTGGCTAGTCATCACAGGAAGCAAGACCGGAAGCGGAGAATCCTCTGTAACGCCCATGCCCTGCCCAGGATATGTGTTCTGCAGCCCTGTCAGAGCACAGATGCTTCCAGCAGCCGTTTCTGGCACAGTCTCAAATTTATCACCAGAATAAATGCGGATCTGATTTACCTTTTCCTGGCTTCCTGTCGGGGAGCTTTTCACTTTGAGGCTGCCCCCTGTGACCTTTACATGCGTCAGCCTGTTTCCCTGGTTATCCCGGGTAATTTTAAAAACTTTTGCGCCAAAGGCTTCTGATCTTTGGATAAAAATCGTATACATCTCGATCGCCTCGAGCAGCTCTTTGACGCCAATCTGTTTCAGCGCCGCCCCAAAAAAACAGGGAAACATCTTTCTCTGCCAAATCAGCTCCTTGATCTGTCCTAGCGTGACCTCGCCATGCTCTAAATAATATTCCAGCACATCCTCTTGGCACATGCTCACGTTTTCCTGAAATTCTTGGCTCTTTGTCTCTGTAAAGTCGAGACAGTTTTCTTCCAGTTTTTCTTTCAATTCTTTCAGCAATCCCTCCCGGCTGGCGCCTGGCTGGTCCATCTTATTGATAAAGAGAATTACTGGAATTTGATACTTTTCCAAAAGCTTCCATAGCGTACGGGTATGCCCCTGAACGCCGTCTGAGGCGCTAATCACTAAAATGGCATAATCAAGTACCTGCAACGTCCGTTCCATCTCTGCGGAAAAATCCACATGCCCCGGGGTATCTAGCAAGGTCACCACGGTATGCGCTAGCTTTAGTACCGCCTGCTTCGAAAAAATGGTGATTCCTCTTGCCCGTTCCAGCTCATTGGTATCTAAAAAAGCATCCTGGTTATCCACTCTTCCAAAACTGCGAATCGTGCCGCTGCTATATAATAACGCCTCTGAGAGCGTAGTTTTCCCTGCGTCTACATGAGCCAATATTCCGACGCATATCTGTTTTACCGGCTTAATTTCTGATAAATGATCCATAGAAAAAGCCCCTTTCCGTTTTGATCACCGACTTTTATAATATCATAAAGCCATGCGTTCGTCGATAAGCTTTTCCGTTTCCAGGCGCTTACTTTGAAAAGCTTAAAAGACTGCAGGCAAGCTCCTTTCCAAGCGCCTGAGCCTCCTCCTTCGCTCCGCAAATCTGACCCTTTTTATAATGACTGCTCCCTTCCCCGGCATACATCCCAGTCAGCTTCAGCCTTCCTGTCTCCTGCTCTAGTCTGGCATAAGCGGCGATCGGGGAGCTGCATCCACCTCCTAAGGCAGTTACAAAACTGCGTTCTGCCTGGGCGCACCAAGCGCTTTCCTGATCAAAAAAACTCTTCAGGCAAGAATAGTCTTCTCCCATTCTTCCCTGAACGGCGAGAATTCCCTGGCCTGCTGCGGGTAATAGCTCCTCTACCGAAAAGTAACGGCTGATCCTCTCTGACAGTCCCAAGCGCTTCAATCCCGCCGCCGCCAAAACCAGGGCGCCATATTCTCCCTGATCCAGCTTTTGAAGGCGGGTCAGCACATTTCCGCGAATGCTTTTGACTTCCATATCTGGAAACAGCTCCCTTAGCTGGAGCGCGCGCCTTGCGCTAGAGCATCCCAAAGGCAGCAGGGGATCTAGGCTATTGGCGCCTCTTTGCAAAACTAGCACGTCCCTGGCGTCCTCCCTTTTGGAAAAACCCAGCAGCGGAAGATCTTCTGGCACCTGCATGGGCACATCCTTTAAGCTGTGGACAGACACATCGCTGCGATTTTCTCTGAGTGCATGATCCAGCTCTTTGACAAACAATCCTTTGCCTCCGATTTTATCCAGTGCGCGGTCTAAAATCCGGTCCCCGGTGGTCTTCATCGTCACAAGCTCTGGCTCAATCCCCTTACAAGAACGCCGAATCTCTGCCGCCAAAAGCTGCGCTTGTACCACCGCCAAGCGGCTCTCCCTGGTCCCAATTCTCATTTTCGGCACAATCTTCACGCTCCTTCCTCTGGTTGCAAGAGCAGCTTTCGGATATCCTTTGCCACCTTGGCTGCCTGACGGTGATCTTTCCCCTGCGCCGTTACTCCCACGACGATTTCACCCGCCTTTACAATTCCTGGAAAATAAAAATCACACTTTTCCTTATCCGACGCTACATTCACTGGGATATGCTTATGATTGCACTCTCGGAAAATGGCGTCATTCACCTGATGGTCATTGGTAGCCGCCAGGACAAAATCTTGCTCGCAAAGCTCGCTGGGACGATAGCTGCGGTATTCCAGGACCAGCTTTTGCTGCTCATGTGCCAGCGCTTGCAATTCCCTGGCAATCTCAGGGGCGACCACCGTAATCCTTGCTCCAAACAAAAGCAGCATCTTCACCCGCCGCAGGGCAATAGTCCCGCCCCCGAATACCCAGATCTCTTTATCATTCATATCCACAAACAAGGGAAAATAACCCATTATTGCACCGCCTCCGAAAATGCCTGCCGGATGCTGTCGTAATGAAGAAAAATCCCTTGCCTTGCCAGCTCTTCAATCTGGGCTTTGTCTGCCAGCATATACCCCGCCGCTTCCGCTTGCTGCAGCCTGACGTCGGACTCATCAAAATCCAATACGAACCGGTAGACGTCTACGAAATAATTATCTCCTTCCTCTGGATTCTCCCGCTGGTAAGTAAACAGATATCCTCCCTCGCAGTCTGACACGTCAAGTCCTGTCTCTTCCTTTACTTCCCGCAGCACTGCGTCTTTTGAATCCTCCCCTGCAAGCGCTGCGCCGCCGGAAACCTCCCACCAGCCAGGCGCCCAGGCTTTGGTCATCACCCGCCTGGTAATCAGAAATTTCCCATCTGGGCGCATGATTACGCCTAGCACCGTGAGATGATATTCGCCTTCCTTCATATGCCAGTCATTTCGCTTCATGGTCTTTCCAGTCCGTTGTTTGTTTCTATCATAAATATCCCACAATTCCATTGCGTTTTCGTTCCTTTCTAACGATCTATGAACTCTTATATATGTTTTCCATAATCTCTACTGTCCTTCGCAAGGTCTCCTGTTCCGCCTGGTCGCGCAATTCAAACAGCAGCTTGCCCACCACTTTTGCCGCAGTATCTTGCACCCGTTTCTGAAACAGCTCTTTTTCTTGTTCTGACAGCTCTAAATGACGCAAGGGCTTTTCAAGCCTCCATATCAATTCCTTTGCGGCATCTTCCCCGATTTGCTGAATCCTGGGTGCCAGATCCCGGCACTGCTGCCAGTCCTCAAATTTTTGGATTTCTTCTTTTAAAATCTCTTCCGCCTGCTGGTACTGATAACGCATTTGTTCTGACTGTAGCTCCACGGGAAGGCTGTCCATGTCAAAATAGCGCACATGTTCCAGCCTGGCAATCGCAGGCTCCATGTCCCTGGGAACCGCTAGATCCAAAAAGACCTGTTCTTGTCCCTTTTTAACATGAACTTCTTTGCAACAGCCCAGGATCCCTTCCCTGGTAATCGTGAAATTGGGGCTTGCCGTTGCCGATACCACGAAATCACACCTCGGAATATACTGATACCGTTCCCCGTAATCCATGCGTTTTGCCCCTTTGGGGATATTCACCATGCCGCTTCGATACTGGCGGACTGTGACAGCGACATCTGCCCCTTCCTCCATAAGCGCCTGCGCTGTCAGCTTTCCCATCTCCCCGTTTCCAATCACGAGGCAGCATTTCCCTTTGAGGCGATATCCCAGGCTTTTCAAAAACTCCACGGCGTGATGCGCCGCTGAAAAATTCGCCTTGTCCAAAACTACATGGGACTTCACCCGCTTTCCCGCAGTGACCGCCATGCGAAACAACACCTCTAGCACCTGGTCGGCGCATTCCTGTTCCCTGGCAAAGGCAAGCGCTTCTTTTACCTGGGTTAAAATCTGGTCTTCTCCCATGATTTGGGATTTCAGCCCTGCGCTTAAATAAAATAAATGCTCCACCGCCTGTCTATTTTCACGCTCCACCAAATATGCTGCATATTCCTGTGCGGATAGCCCCTTTAAGCCGCACAAGAATTCCGAAAGCACAATCTTGGAATCTTTTGCAAGGCTGAGCCACAATTCCATCCGGTTGCAGGTGGAAATCAGGACGCATCCTCGTATCTCGGAATTTTTCTGGATCTGATCCATCGCAGAAGCCATCGCCTTTTTGGTAAAAGAAAAACTCTGCCTGATATCGATTTGCGCCGTGGTATAATCTATTCCAATCATCTTTAAATTCATGATTTCCCCCATTCTGTGCGCTTCACATCACAAACTATCTCTTATACAATTGATACAGCAGCGCATTTACAACCGCCGCCGCTACGTTGCTTCCGCCTTTCTGCCCCTTTGCGATAATATATGGCACTTTGAGGCTGCATATCAGCTCTTTGGACTGCTCGACATTGACAAATCCCACTGGCGTCCCAATCACCAGGGCGGGCGCAAGCTCTCGTTCCTGTACTAGCTCGTAAATTCGTACTAACGCCGTCGGGGCATTTCCGATTGCAAAAATAACGGGACCCTCTAGCCCTGCCGCCTTCTCCATACAGGCCGCTGCCCGCGTGGTTCCATTTTGCTTTGCTTTCTGCGCCACGTCGTCATCGCCCATAAAATTATAAGCCTCAATGCCAAGCTGCTTCAACGCCTGTTTGTTTATTCCCGCCATCGCCATCTGGGTATCCGTCACGATGGAGGCCCGGTTTCTTATTGCGTCAAGCGCCCGTTCCAGCACATCCTTGGAAAATATAAGATTTTTCACATAATCAAAATCAGCCGTAGTATGAATCACCCGCTTGACAATGGACGCACACGGCTCGTCTGGCGTCCACCCCATTTCGTTTAATTTCTGGGTAATGATTTGAAAGCTGCGCTCCTCAATTTCTTTGGGCAGTACCTGTTCTAATTGTATTTTCATCGCTGCACCTCCATGATACGGTAAACCGCCTCCATATCCAAATGGCTTCGCAAGGTGTCCGCCAGCAGGTTATATTGTGTTTCCTTATATTCTCTGCGGCTTTGCTCCTTTGCATGTGTAAAAACGACTCCTTTTTTTTGGGCGAGACACGAAAGCAATTCGCCCGCAATCCCATCTGCATCAAAAATCCCGTGGACGTATGTGCCATAAACGTTGTCCAGACAGCAGCCGTCCGCTTCCAATTCCTGGCTCGCCCCGGTCTGTGCCGCTATCTTTGCCATAGAAGCCGCCCCTTGTCCTTGGAACACCTCTGTCCTCCCCATGTGAATCTCATAACCTTCCAGCGCAAGCCCCGATAAGCCTTTCAAAACCCCTGAAAGAGTTCCCAGGCGCCCCCGTACCTGTGTTCTCGTCTTATTTTCTGTCAAAGTGGTCACCAAAGGCAGCAGCCCCATGCCTCTGATATCGCCTCCGCTTTCTACCTGCTGCGGATCCGAAATCGTCCTGCCCAGCATCTGATAACCGCCGCAAATGCCGAACACGGCGCAGCCCCCTTTTACGGCTCTGCAAATTGCCGCTTCCAACCCGGTCTCTCTAAGCCATCGCAAATCATCGAGCGTATTCTTCGTACCTGGCAGCAGAATCATATCTGGCGCTTTCAACTGAGAAAGGCTGGTCACATAGTGAAGGTTTACCTGCTCTCGTCCCTCTAAAACTGCAAAATCTGTAAAATTAGAAATATGTGGCAGACGGATCACAGAAAGATCCAGCAGCGCCCCTGGATTATTTGCCGCAAAACGCATCGTCAGGCTGTCCTCCTCCTCAATGTCCACCTGCATATAAGGCACCACTCCCATGACCGGGATTTTGGTGATTTGCCGTATCATTTCCACGCCTGGCTCTAAGATGCTTTGGTCACCCCGGAATTTATTGATAATAATCCCCTGGACCCTTGCCCTTTCTTCTGGCTTTAGGAGCATTACCGTGCCTGCAAGCTGAGCAAAGACGCCTCCCCGGTCAATATCTCCCGCCAGAAGCACTGGGGCGTCCAAAAGCTCTGCCAGTCCCATGTTTACAATATCTTCTTGATTTAAGTTAATTTCTGCCGGAGAGCCAGCCCCTTCGACTACGATCACCTCGTATTGCTGCTCCAACTGGCGGTATGCCTTTAAGATTTCTGGGATCAACTGCTTCTTATAAGAAAAATATTCTTTGGCGCTCATATTTGCCCGAACTTCCCCACCTACAATGACCTGGGAACCAGTATCGCAAGTAGGCTTTAACAATACAGGATTCATCAAAACAGAGGGCTCCACGCCTGCCGCCTCCGCCTGTACTGCCTGGGCGCGGCCCAGTTCCAGCCCTTGTTTGGTGACGAAAGAATTTAACGCCATATTTTGGGATTTAAAAGGACAGACCCGATAGCCGTCCTGCTTAAAGATGCGGCACAATCCTGCGACAATCAGGCTTTTGCCGACGCCCGACATCGTGCCCTGTATCATGATCACTTTTGCCTTTTTGTCCATATCTGTCCCTCTTTCTGATTCACCGTCTGCCTAATCTGACACAACGCCTGAATCAGCCGTTCATTTTCCTCTCTGGCGCACACCGCAATGCGATACCACCCTTTCAAAAGCCCCGGGAAATTACTGCAATCCCGGATCTGTATCTTATGTTCCAAAAGCAGCTCGGAAAGTCCCAGGATGCTTGAGAAAAAAATAAAATTGGCGGCATGTCCATAAACTTCTATAAAAAATCCTCGTTTATCTTCAGAAGAAAATAAGGAGAGCTGTTCTAACAGAAACTGCTTCTCCTCCTTTAGCGCCTTCCTGGTTTTCACCAAAAATCCTGTTTCTTTTGCTGCCGCAATCCCTGCCTCCTGCGCTGGGAGCGACACATTCCAGGGCTGGACACACGCCCGCATCCTCTGTAAGAGCATGGCGTCGGCGCTCAATCCGTAGCCCAGCCGAAGTCCTGGAATCCCAAAGGTCTTTGTAAACGCTTTGATCACAAACAAGCGCCGAGACTGGTTTAAGTATGATTTCATGCTGCAGCCCGTCCCATCTGCTGACTCCATAAAATCCACAAAGCATTCATCCACTACCAACAATGTATTTGTCTCTTGACAGCGCTTTAACAGCTTGCCCATCATCCGCCTGTCTGTCACTGTTCCAGTCGGATTGTTGGGATTGCAGACAAACATCATGTCAATGGAAGCGTCTAACGCGGCTGGAAGCTCCCGAAGCAAAAATCCCTGCCGCTCCAATAGATATTCATATGCAATCTCACAGTCGACGCTTTTTAACGCCTGTTCGTACTCCTGGAACGTGGGAACGATAAGTAGCGCTTTCTTTGGCTTTATGGCAAGAGCCAGCGTAAAAATAATCTCCGCCGCGCCATTTGCACATAAGATCTGTCCTGCGTCCAAATGCTCTAGCCTTGCAATCGCCTGCCGCAGCCTGAGACAATCTGGCTGCGGATAATGGCACGCCTTGTCCATGGCAGACCTTGCCGCCTCCACTACTGGCTTAGGCGCTCCAAGAAAATTAATATTCGCTGAAAAATCAATAAAATCGGGATAATTCCAATAATCCCCGCCATGCTGATACATCATTCTTTTCTCCAAAATCAGCATGGACTGCTATGCCATGTCTCTATAAATGCCCGCAATGTTGCCTGCCGTTTCTGGATAATTATCTTTCAAATACATAAGATACTGCAGGGCTGTTCCCTCATATAGATGGATATCCCCAAGCAAGCTCACTTCATAACAGTTTCGAATCACATTGATAATGCATTCTTCCGTGTGATCTTCCTTGCAGTTCTTACACTCTTTTAAAATATGTGCGATTCCAGTCTCCAGTTCCGCCTCCTCAAATGATTTTAGGTCAATGATGGGAAGCTGGCTTGCTCCTCCTGCAACTTCCTTTTTCGGCGTTCTCTTATATTCTTTGATACATTGTTTCGCAAAGCCGATATTACACGCCCTTCCCTGACACTGACCGCACAATCCTTCCCCTCTGCAGCAGTTTTCGAGATCATCTTCAATTAAATCCGCATTTAATCCTTTGTTTTCTACATGTTCCATCTGCATTCTCCTTCTATCATTTCCTAGCGCCTACGCCTATGCTACCGACAGTAATATGATTCCGCATTTCAATGCTAGCGCCAATGCGGCTGTCAGATACACTGTATCATACATCAAACGGCAGCTTCTTGCAATATCTTCCCGTTCCACAGGACGAGTCTCCTCTCCGATATAGGGCTTTTGATATTTCTCCCCGAAATACCATGCGTCCCCGGCAAGCCGCACCCCCAAGGCGCCAGCCATTACCGCCTCCGTCTGAGCAGAATTAGGGCTGGCATGGCAATACCTGTCCCGCCAAAAAATCCGCCATGCATTCCTGCCGTCTTGCCCGCTGATCGAAGATGCCAAAATCATCAGCAAAGCGCTGACTCTGGCTGGAATGAAATTCACAAAATCGTCTAATTTCGCCGCCGCCGTCCCAAAATAGCGGTAGGCGTCGTTCTTATATCCTACCATGGAGTCCATCGTATTGATAGTTTTATAGAGAACTCCGCCAGCGCCGCCAAAGCATGTCATAAAAAGCAGCGGGGCAACTGCCCCGTCAGACGTATTCTCGGCAACGGTCTCCACTGCCGCCCGGATCACGCCTGCCTCGTCCAGCCTGTCTGTATCTCTTCCCACAATCATGGAAACTGCTTCCCTGCCGGCGGCAAGCCCCTCTATGCGCAGCGCTTCTTCCACTTTCATGCTCTCTGTCTTCAATGATTTAGCGGCAAGCATAGAGCCGCACATTGCCGCCTCCACGACGATCCCTGCCACTGGGTGAAACAGGTAACAAAGTCTCAACGCAGCCATGGCCACACCTGTAACGCTTGCAGGAACGAAAACAGCCAGCACGATGCCCGCCAGCCTTTCGCCGCGCTTTGTACTAGGAAACAGACGCCGCAACACCTGTTCCAAGCGCTGAATCAGCCAGCCGATTGCCATCACCGGATGATACCAGCCTTTCGGATCCCCGATCACGGCGTCTAACAAGATTCCCAGAAACAACGCTGCCGTATGATAACATAAGTACATTCTTTTCCCATCCCTTTTAAATATTTATATGGCTTTTTGCTGTTCCTGGCGCTGCTTGCCCTCGCTGTGCAGCTCAAAGCGGCTCTCAATCTCCACCAGCATGTCCGCATATTGCTTTAGTTCTGCCGCCAGCCTGTCTCTGCCAATCCTTGCTGACTTCTTATATAAAATCCGGTGCTCCATGCTTGCCCAGAAATCCATCGACATGGTGCGAAACTGAATCTCCACCGGAAAATACTCCATGCCGTCCAAGCAGTAAACAGGAATTCCCACGATCACATGATAACTGCGGTACCCATTTGGCTTAGGCTCCCTAATGTAGTCCCTCTCCCGTACCACGATCAAGTCTGCCTGTCTTTTCAAGGCGTCGACCAAATTATAAATATCGTCCACAAAGTAACAGATCACCCTCACCCCTGCTATATCCTGCAGGTAGTCCTTGGCATTCATTACCGTGGGCTCCTTGTCTTTCTTTCTCAATTTATCTTCCAGGCTTTTCTTCTTCTTCATCCGGCTTTGGATATTATGAATCGGCCGCCCTGCCAAATCTTCATATAGATTATGTTTTAAAACATGCAATCTGGCAAGCAATACTTCCTTGGCGTCCTCATAGGGCTGGATAAATGTATAATATTCTTCCTCTGTCATGAGCTATCGCTTCCTCCTTATGTCACTCACTGTAGTATACCAGATCCTGGATGGAAAATCATGAAAATTTCAAGTACAAACTATAAATAATTTATAAAAATTTCTATTGCAACGGAAAACATACTTCCACCGTGAAATGCCGATCTTCAAAATATGCGCCGATTTCTCCCCCCATCTGTACCGTAAATTCCCTGGCTATGGCAAGGCCCAGCCCTGTGCTCCTACGGGTTCTGGACTGGTCGGTGGTATAAAAACGCTCAAAAATCGATTCCAACTCTTTCTTTTCGATCTCATCTGTCTCATTGGCAATACAAATTCTCGCATTCCCCTCCCAGGAATCCAGAGAAAAACGGTAAGATCCATTGCCATGCACCAAGGCATTTTTCATAAGGTTTTCCAGAATCCGTGAGAGCGCATGTCTGTCTGCCTTGATAAACAAAGCCTCCTTAGAAACAGATACTTGCGGTTCCAAACCCTTTGCAGCAAAATCTTCATAAAACATGGAAATAATCTCCGTAAAGCAATTTACAACATTGATCCGCTCAAGGTGCAGCGGAAATTCCTCAGCCTCGATCCTCGCATATTCAAAAAGCTGGTTCAAAATCTCCTGAAGCTCTTCTAGCCTTCGTTCCACAATCCTTACATATTCTTGCTTTTTCTCATCGGGCACGCCCGCCTGCAGCATCATCTGCACATATCCTTTCACAGAAGTGAGAGGCGTGCGGATATCATGGGAAATACTGGTGATGCTCTGGCGATAGCTTTTATTCACTTTCCGGAGCCTGCGCTGCTCTTGCCTTAACTGTTCTAGAACAAGATTCATGTGCCCAATCATCTCTTGCGTATCTCCCACAGCACAAACAGAGGTAAGCAGCAAATTGCTTTCCTCTGTTTCCAAAAATGATAATTGCTGGATTATATGCCCTATTTGCCTTTGATAACGCCAAAGCCGCAAGCATGACCCCGCTGCCCCAACCGTCAAAAGGATAACCGCCAGTTCCAAAATACATTCCATACGCTTTCATTCCTTATAGATCGCTTCCGTCATGCTACATCACATACTTTCCACCGCCTGTAACAGCAACGCTTTATTTGAGGTCCGCCCTTTGGAAATGCGCCGCTGCGAGCACCGCCGCAATCACAAGCCATGCCAGCGACACAACGATGCTGCGCACCAGAAATCCCGTCTCAAAATCTGTCACCGGACAGCTTGACATCAAATCCAGTACCCAATAGTTCGAAAGCTGAATATCCAGTCCATGAAACACCAGATCCAAGCCTGCGGTAAGGGTCGACGAAAATAGCAGCACTCCTATGCTCACTGCAATTCCTGCCGCAAGATTGCGGGTAAGCTCGCCCACCAGCAGAAATATCACAGCGACCGTAACTCCATAGATCATCTGAAGCGCCGCATACAGAGCCGCATCCATCCAGACTGTCTTAGAAAAAGTCTCCCATCCCATAAATGGAATTCCCAAGCATATGGAGACCGCCAAGACCGCAGCCTGAAACAGTATCGCAAGGACCATCACAGACAACAGCTTGCTGAGAAAAATTCTTCTTCTGGAATATCCCTTTCCCACGAGATTCTTAATCGAGCCGCTCCCAAATTCTTGTATTACAAAAATACTCACTAAAACCGCTAAGATCATCCCTGTAAAATGTCCGCCAAACATCTGCTGCAACACGCCTGTGACTCCGATCTTTTCCATCATTGACCCTTGAGAGCCTGCGACGTCAACCTGACTGCCGTCTTGATAAACGATCACCCCGCCTGTGCCGTTGGAAAGCTCCCCCTGGTTAATCTTATCAATCATTACAAGCGATCCATAGAGCAGCAGCGCCAAAGCCGCAGCCGTCAAGATCCCGAAATAAACAGATTTGCTTTTCCTTAATTTGAAAAACTCCGCATTCAGTAAATTAAGCATTTGCCTCACCTCCCAATAAATCCATGAAATAACCTTCTAAATCCTGTCCTGCCAGATAACTCTCTTTGAGCATCACGCCTGCCTGCACCAGTTCCCGGTTTATGATCCAGGAATCTTCCAGTTTTTCAAACACCCGCAGAACACCCGGTTCTGGCACGTCATAGCCTTTGATCTGACAATTCTCCTCCAAGACAGAAACGGCACGTTCCACATCATCGACCACGAGCTTGACACACCTTCTGCACCTGCTCTTTAGCTCATCTGCGCCAAATTCCTCAATCAAAACTCCTTCTTTGATAATTCCGTAGCTGGTGGCAATTTTCGACAATTCGCCTAAAATGTGGCTGGAAATCAGTATCGTAATCTGCTTTTCCTGATTGAGTTTCACCAACAAGTCACGCATCTCCTTGATGCCTTCGGGATCCAGTCCATTGATAGGCTCATCCAGGATTAGAAAATCGGGGTTGCGAAACAAGGCGATAGCGATTCCCAGCCTCTGTTTCATGCCCAGAGAAAAATTCCTGACCTTTTTCTTGCCTGCATTCTGCAGTCCCACGAATTCCAGCATCTGAGCGACGGCATGTTTTTCTGTAATGCCAAAGCTCTTTCTGACAATCTCCATATTCTCTCTCGCATTCATCGCCCCATACAAGCCGGGCTGCTCAATTAAGGTCCCTATCCGCTGACGCTGGCGTTCCAGATTGCGAGAGCCAAACAGCTCCATGCTTCCAAATGCAGGAGCGGCAAGCCCTGCCACCATGCGCATAAAGGTCGTCTTCCCTGCGCCGTTTTTGCCGATAAAGCCATAAATGTCACCTTTTTTGACATGCATGCTCACATGATCCACAACGATATGCTTGCCATATATTTTAGTAATTCCTTCCGTCTTTAATACGTCGTCCATACGGTCCCTCCTGTATCCTTTCCGTCTTTGCTCCTATTCTGCCTTGTTTACAAGAAACAGTATAGCAATGGATTTTTTAGAAACCTTATAGAAAATATAAAGAAAGTATAAAGTTTTATTTCATCTTAAACCCAATTCCCCACACGGTCTGAATATAGGTTTCTTCTGGCGAAATCTTCGCAAGCTTCTGACGAAGATTGCTGATATGTACGTTAACTGCGTTTTCCTGACCAAGAAATTCCTCATTCCACACAGATTGATACAAGTTGCTCTTTGTAAATACTTTTCCAGGATGACGCATCATAAGCTCAAGGATCAGATATTCCCGCTTCGTCAAAGACACCTCTTCGCCTGCCACTTGCACCTTAAGGCTTTCTGGATAAATCCTGATGTCCTTATATTCCAAAACCGCCTCATCCTGGGAACGCTGCTGTTCTCCTCTGCTCTGCCTGCTGCGGCGCAGCACTGCCTCAAGCCTTGCCAAAAGCTCCTGGGTGTCAAAAGGTTTCACCAGATAGTCGTCTGCGCCTGCCCGAAGCAATGCGATTCTAGACTGCACGTCGTCTCTGGCAGAAGCCACGATTACTCCTGTTTTTGGATATCTTTCTTTGATCCTGGCAAGAACTTCTTCTCCTGGCATCCCCGGCAGCATCAGATCAAGAATCACTGCCTCTGCCTGCTGTCTTTCCATGCAAAATAACGCCTCTGTCCCAGAAAAAGCCTGCGTCGCCTGGTAACCCTGGCCTGACAAAAGTTCTTTTAACATCTGGTTAATGTCCTTATCGTCCTCCACTATTAAGGCATTCATGCTCTGCTCCTTCATTTATCATTTCATTTGATCTGCTGCGCCAGCCCGCAATTGACCAGGTAAACCTCCCTCGCCTGTTCTGCCAGCAGGCACCCAATTCTGCCCACGGTTTCCCGATATTGCCTGTCAAAAGCTTTTATCGGCACAACGCCGCATCCTACCTGAGCCAGGGTAATGATCACGTTTGGATTTCGTTCCATTATTTTTTTTGTGATATCATAAGGGTCTTTGTGTTCTGCCATCCACTTTCGAATCCAAAGATGATATTGCAATATCACATCGGCGTCAAACAGCTCCTGTACGCTCTTTGCATTTTCTTCCACCACAAGCGGCTCACCGTCCCTGTGTTCTTTTCTCTGCTGCCGAGACAATGATTTTGCAATCTCGGCTTTTCCCTGGCAAACGCCTCCTGTAACCAATATCATTTTCTTCTCCCTGTCTTTGAAAAATTTGTCTCCAATTGTCAAACAGAATTCAATTTCCATCTATGAAGAAATATTATACCTTGGAACGCTTCGTGAAACAACTAAAATTTCTGCGATAGAACCAGACAGACAACGCCGCTCCTGCGCACCAGCCAATCGGCCAGGCGCTCCAGATTCCAAGATAGCCCCACCGGACAGACAATGCCATGGTCAGCAGAACCCGCAGAATCAAATCCGTAAACGTCGTAATCATAAACTGCTTCATCAGCCCTGCGCCTCTTAAGATGCCGTCTGCCACCAGCTTTACTGAAATTATAAAATAAAACGGCGACACAATCTGAAGAAAGCGGACGCCTGACAATAAGGCAAGTTCCGAAGGATGCTCCAAAAAAATCCGTATCAGAAAGCCGTTTGCCAGCAGATACAAAGCCGCCAGCGGCACACATAATACCCAGACCATTTTGACAGCCGCCCGAAATCCATCTTTGATGCGAGGCAGCATCCCGGCGCCCATGTTCTGCGCCGTATAATTGGAAATTCCATTTCCGACCGTGGTAAGCGAAGTAATCACCAGATTATTCAATTTCACGGCAGCAGAATATCCGGCAATCACCCCGGGGCCAAATCCATTGATCACGCCCTGGATCATAATGTTTCCGATGGAAATAAAACTCTGCTGCAAAATGCTGGGAATGGCGATCACCACGATTTTCTGAAACAGCGTTACAGAAAACAATACCTTCTTGCCGTCGGCTTCGATAGCCGCCAGTCTCTTTCTTACCACGATCAGAGCAAGGACGGCGCTTGCCCCCTGGCAGAGAAAGGTTGCCCATGCCACCCCCGCAACTCCCATATCGAACGCAGAAACAAATATCATGTCCACAAGGATATTGCACGTCGAGGAGACTGCCAGAAAGAGAAACGGCGTCTTAGAGTCTCCCAGCGCTGAGAAAATCCCTGTCGCCACATTATAAAACAGTAAGAACGGAAATCCCAGCAGATAGATTTGCAGATATAATTTGGAATCTGCATAAATTTCTGCAGGAGTGCGGATCAGCTGCAAAAGGCCAGAACAGCCAATCATGCCAAAAAGCATCAAAACTGCGCATACCACGGCGCTTGCTATCAGAGAAGTAGATACGGCTGTCTTCATATCTCTGTAACGCTTGGCGCCAAAAAGCTGGGAGACAATCACAGAGCATCCGATGTTGCACCCAAAAGCAAATGCGATAAAGATCAGAGTAATCTCATAACTGTTCCCCACCGCCGCTAATGCATTCTCCCCTATGAATTTGCCTGCTACAAAACTGTCTGCAATGTTATATAACTGCTGGAAGATGATGCTTCCAAACAGCGGCACGCAGAATTTCCATAAGACAGACTCCGGCTTTCCGACTGTTAAATCCATGTTCATATGGATGACCTCCTGAGCTGTTAAATTTTGTCGATCCATATTATATTACTCCAGGTGGGAAATATCAATATTTTTACTTGCGATAATATTTTATAAAATTTGAGCTTCCCCATTTTGTAATTCATAGTGCCAAAAGGTCTTGCTGCCTTTGGCAGCATAGACATCTTGCACAAAAAGTGCTTGAAAAGCTAGCTTTTCAGAGCGCTTTTATGTGCAAAGTGTTTTCATCACTTTGTGATGGAAACCTTTTGGCACTATGAATTACAAAATGGGGAAACTCAAATTTATAAAAACATTGATTTCGATATCATAGAGGGGTAAAATAACAAAAAGCAAGCTGTCCTTTTCCTTTCATTACTGCAGACGGCATGACGACAGGGGGCAAACCATGAAAAAAGCACTGCCAATCGGCGTAGACAATTTTGAAAAAGTAATTTCTGAGAATTATTTTTATGTTGACAAGACTTTATTAATCAAAGATTTGATGGATTTTAAAAGCGAGGTGAATTTATTCCTGCGCCCTAGGCGTTAAGCATACGCCAGCCAAATGGGACAGTATTGTGTGATTGACCTGACATTGAAATCTGCGAAACAGGCTGATTTCGAGACTGCTTATTATATGATAAAAACTGGAATCGCATCTGAATTTGAACGATACATGACGCTTGTGGAACGAAGCAAAGGGGCAGATTGAGCAGCTTATGGCAAAACATGCCTTGGATGTAAAGGTGCATGAAAAAGTCACCTATGAAGATATGGGCAACAAAGGCGAAAATCTATGGAACTCCCTCTGCTTTACTGGATATCTGACAAAAGAAGCTCAGTATTTCAAACATAGTTGCATTTATTTGAAGCTGCGAATACCCAATACCGAGGTATTGACAATCTATGAAAATACCATCGTAAACTGGTTCCATGAAATGATCCAAAAAGAAGATTTCCGTGATCTATATCAGGCGCTAGAGAACGGCAATTCCGAAAGTCTTTTGATATTTAAGAAGATTGCACGCATAAAGCTGCCGTATGATGTAACATTGACATGATACGGCAGCTATGTTTCCACGGCAGTCCTTTAGGACTGCGCCTTTAAATGAAAACGGTTTACCAGGTCATGGAGACGCTTCGACTGTCCAGATAATTCTTCGCTGGTATCTGCGCTCTCTTGTGCAAAAGAAGAATTAGACTGCACCACGTTGCTGATTAAGTCCACATCTTCTATAAGCTGTTTTAACACGCTTTCCTGATTTCGGGAAGCAGTGTTGATTTTATCCATAGAGCCCAGCGCTTTTTCTGATCCCTGCACCACTTCCACGAGAGATTTCGCTGTATTGTCTGCAATCTCAATGCCATTTTCCACTGCTTTTTGCGAACTTGCAATCAATGCCGCCGTCTGGTTTACGGCTTCGGCGCTCTTTGCAGCCAGTTGGCGAATCTCATCTGCCACGACGGCAAATCCCTTTCCTGCCTCTCCAGCCCTTGCCGCCTCTATGGAAGCGTTCAGTGAAAGCAAATTCGTCTGTTCAGCAATATCTTCAATTGTTTTCACAATCTTCTCAATCTCGCCAGAAGAATGACTGATATCTGACATCGCATCGATCAAATGATCCATTTCTTGATTACTTTTCTCAATATAGCCGCTGACATCTGAGACAATGCCGTTCGCCGCCTGTGCGTCCTTGGCGTTTTCTGCCACGTCCTGCGACAGGCTTTCAATCGAAGCTGCCAGGTGCGCAATCGCTGCAGCCTGCTCTGCGGCCCCCTCCGAAAGAACCTTGGCGCCGGACGACACATTTACGGAACTGGCAGACACTTCGTCCGCTGCAAAGACAATCTCATGGAGCGTATCATTTAAAGACTGTGCAATTTTTTCAATCGACGCCTGTATGGGGATGAAATCACCAATATAATCCTGGGTGATGGAAATATCCATATCGTTATCCGCCATCTGGGAAAGCTGCTGAGAAATATCCTCGACATAATTATTCATCGTGGCGCTGATATGGTTAAATGCCTGGGAGAGCTGCCCCAGCTCATCATCCGACTGAATGTCAATATGTATGTTTAAGTCGCCCGCTTCTAATTTAGACGCTTCCTTGGTAATCATGCCAACCGGATCCAAGATTCTGTTGATGATGCGTTTTACCGCCATCAGCAGAATAATGCCGAACAGTATCACAAGAAACGTTAATTTTGCCGCTCCCTCTACGATCGGTCCATAAAACTCACTGTTATCAACCGTCAAATGCAGCGTCCATTGCGTTTTACCATTTACCGATAAAGGAATCGCCACGGAAACCCCGCGCTTTCCCGTGCCATAATTCCTGCCCCCCTTAAGGACTGCGCGGCTTTGTTCCTGCCCTTCTTTTGACATGGCATGGAGCTTCTCTGCGTCCTGCGCCATGCTCTGATATCCAACTTCGGTCGCAGTTTTGCCCACGGCGGAGCTGTCAGCGGAATCCAGCAAGACTGTCTCATCCTCTGCCAGCGCCACCAGATGGGCAGAACGATAATCGGTGCTGACCAAAAGCTCTTCCTGCATATGATCCAGCCCGACGTCCACGCCAGACACCCCCAAGAAATTTCCTTGTGCATCCCAGACAGGAGAGATAATGCTGATCATCATAATATTTTTGCCCATCAGCTCATAAATATAGGGATCCATGATATACAGATCGCCCGTCTCTTTGATCTGCATATAATACTCTTTTTGATAATTGTCAAAGGCATCCTCATGTTTTTCAAACACATATCCTGTATTTTGCTCATTGGGATATACCACGGCTTCATAAGCGATATCCTTCTTATGGCTGCTGTAAGGCTTTCCGTCAGCGTCTGCAATCGCATTCTGTTCAAAATATGCAAAAGCAGTCGGAAATCCGTCCCCGCCTTCCAAAAGCCCTACTAAAGCAGTATCAATGGCGTCTCGTTGTTCTTTTGGATCCAATGCGGAAATATTTCGAAGCGCCCCTGCAAATCCTCCCACTTTCCCATATGCTTTTTTGATATCCTCTGTCACCAGAAAGGCATTTTCATAGGCAACTGCCGTTAGTTTATCCCGGTTCACATGAATGAGAGACCGGGCGGCAAGGACAGCCGCCATCAAAATAGTCAACAAAAAAATAATCGCAACGATCAGCGCCATTTTGGAAATGATTTTTTGGCTAAGACTATTGCTATTCCTAATGTCTGATCCCTTAGCGTTTTTTTCTTTATGTAACATAAGATTTCCTCCATGAGGCTGTCGCACTAAGATATTTACTTGTTCAACAGGTCTTGCCGCTGATGCGGCAAAGACAAAATGCACAAAATAATTCTGGAAATCTAGCTTCCCAAGATAATCTTTGTGCATTTTATTTGCATTGCTTTGCAATGGAAACCTTTTGAACAAGTAAATATCTTAGTGCGACAGCACCGTTCTTTTATTTTATGTGTCAGATGCTTACTTCATGCAAATTAAATGCAGAATCTAAAATCTCGCCGCCGCTGCCGCTGGAATCAGGATCAGCAATTCACAGACCTGCAAAAACCATCCTGCCAGATCCCCGGTGATTCCGCCAAATTTATCCACCGACATTTTATAGTACCAGAAAAACGCCAGCAGAGAAATTAAAACCGCCGCCCCTCCGGCAAACAAATCCAGTCTAAGAAGTCCAGCCATCACCAAAACAGCCTCCCATAAGAGAATTCTTGCGGCGCGCTTCTTGTTCGCCCCGCTAGAAAAAAGATAGACAAGCCCGCTGTCTTTGGCACAGGGAAATGCGGTTACCGCAAGCCCGCTAAGACAACGGCTTAAGATAAATCCCAATGCCGCAATGCGAATCCCCTCATGGGAAAGCTCTGAGGCAAGTCCGAAATAGGCGACAAAATACATGCAGCCGCCAATCACCGCAAATGCTCCCGCATGGGGATCTTTTAATATCTGCAACCGTCGTTCCCTAGTCTGCCAGGAGCTTAACGCATCCATGGTATCTAAAAAACCATCCATATGGATCCCCCCAGTAATCGATACAGGGAGCAGGGTCAGGCCTGCCGCATAGAGGATCTTCCCCATCGTCAGCCAGCTTGCGCAAACGCCCCACAAAAAAAAGCAGCCTCCCGTGACAACTCCTATCAGAGGGAAAAAGCACATTGCATATTCCATGCTTTCCTTTTCCCACTCCACCTTGGGCATCGGAATTTTAGAATACATCGCAAAAGCAATGACGCACGCCCTGAGATATTTCATCGCCGCCTCCATTCTATGGCAATCCCGCAGACCACTTCAATCACCTGGTCAGCCTGAGTTCCAAGATACTGGTGAATCTTTGCCATCTCCTCCAAATAGTTGCGAGTCGTCTCATCATATTCGATTCCGTCCTCAAACATGTTGTTTCCTACTATGACCAAGTGGCGGCTGTGATCCGCCAAATGGCAGATTCCCTTCTGAATTGCTTCTGTGGCATGTTCTCCCCTCCCAGCAGCAGCAAAGGTCTCGTTTGCCATAAGATTAGAGAGACATTCTAGCAGCAAAATATCATCGTGTCTGGGAGAAAGTTCTTCCAGATGCGTATACTGTTCCCATGTCTCAAATCCTTGTCCGGCGCGCATAGCCTTGTGGCGCCGTATTCGCTGCCTGCTCTCCTGGTCCATGGGCTCCATGGTGGCGATATACACAAGCCTTGGCGCAGACTGTCCCCGAGAATCTTTTGATTCATGCCGCTCTCTGCCAGAGACGTTCTTGGCACTCTTTTCTTTTTCTCGCAGTTTTACCGCAAGGCGCTCGGCAAATTGTGATTTTCCGCTTCCGCTTCCTCCGATCACAAAAACAACCATTTCAACCTCTATTCCAAGGGTACATAATTCTCAATCTCAATTTGAGAAAAGGTACTCATATTTTCATAAATGTGAAGTCCCATTTCCAAGAGTGGAAACAACGCCACCGCCCCGGTTCCCTCTCCTAAGCACATATCGCAGGCAAGGCAGGCAGACTTTCCCAGCGCATCCAATACCATGCCGCCCGCAGGTTCCTTTGATACATGGGAGGCAAGGATATAATCTGCAGCCAGAGGGCAAATTCTTACTGCGGCAAGGGCCGCCACGCCAGATATAAAACCGTCGATGACCACGGGAATCCCAAGAACCGCCCCTCCAAGAAAAACGCCTGTAAGTCCGGCGATGTCAAATCCTCCCACCTTAGACAGCACGTCTATGGGATCCCTCTCATCTGGACAATGCTTTGCAATGGCGCTTTTAATGACCTCTATTTTGCGGCGAAGCCCTTCTGTGGACAACCCGGCGCCTCTGCCCGTGACCTGCTCTGGGGGCTTTCCAAGCAGCAAGCTTGCCACTGCGCTGCTGGTGGTGGTATTTCCAATCCCCATTTCTCCAGTTGCAATCACGTCATATCCCTGTTGCGCCAGCTCTTTGACAACCGAAATCCCCACCTCTATGGCAAGAACCGCTTGCTGTCTGGTCATAGCCGGTTCTCTTGTTATATTCTTAGTGCCATACGCAATTTTTCTGTTACTGACTCCGGTAATGTCCGCCGCCATGCCAATATCTATGGGAAATAAATCGGTCCCTGTGTCTTGGCATAACAGCGCCGCACAGGATTTGCCATCTAGGAAATTCCCCGCCACTATGGCTGTGACCTCCTGTCCCGCCTGGGTTACTCCTTCTTCGACCACGCCGTTGTCTGCACACATGACGACTAACGCCTTTTTTCTAAGATGCACTTGGCTGGTCTGTTGAATCCCCGCAATCTGAATCAACGCCTCTTCCAGTTTCCCAAGGCTTTTTAAGGGCTTGGCAATTGAATCCCAACGCTGCTCGCAAAGCAAAGCCGCCTCCTGGTCTATAGGCTTGATCTGCCTTAAGCATTCTTCCAGCTTCACGCTTCTTCCCTCCTGACTGTTGCCTGGTATCTACTGCACATTTGCAAAAAATTGACGACAAATCCTGGGTTAGAATAGTAATACAGATGCGGAAATCCCGCCGCATAACGCTCCCCTCCCTGCATGCAATCCCATTCCCGGCTGCTAGAGGGCTTTCTGCCATGATAATTCTTGCCATTATTGGCGCAGTCAAAATAATGATATTCATGACCTGCAATCTGTTCTCCCGGCGGCAAAAGCTGTCCCTCGCCATTTGCCGTGATTGTCAGATAACCAAATCTGACAAGCTGGCTGCGGCGGCAAGCCGTCCCGGCAAATACGCCTGCCATCTTCCATAATTTTCCGTCCATATCTTCCATGTGCTCCTGCAGATACAAAAACCCGCCGCATTCCGCTAAGTAGGGAATGCCTCCTAAAATCCGTTCCCGGACTGACTCTTGCATCGACGTGTTGCCAGATAAGCGTTCGGCATGTAGCTCTGGGTAGCCGCCACATAGAATCAACCCGTCAAGTTCCTCCGGAAGATTTTGATCATGGAGCGGTGAAATCGGGACAATCTGCGCTCCCAGCTTTGTCAGCAGTTCTAAATTTTCTTCGTAAAAAAAGCAGAACGCTTCATCCTTTGTGACCCCGATCCGAAGCCCTTGCGCTCTTGTTTTTATACTTTTTAACTCTAACAGGCTCCGCTCCTGATGCATGGCAAGCTCTTGATATTTGATGTGAGGCGCAGTATCTGCCAACGCCAATAATCCCTCCAAATCCAGCGTTTCCTGCAGCAGTTTTGACAAGTTGTCCAGCTTCTTTTGAATATCTTCGATCTCTTCTGGCAGCACAAGTCCCAGATGGCGGCTTTCTATGACCAGCTCCGGGCATCGGGGCACATATCCAAAAACAGAGACAGACAATTCCTGTTCGATCCTCTCTTTCAGCCTTTGATAGACTGCGGCGGAAGCCTGGTTTAAAATCACCCCTGCAATGCGGCTGTCTTCCCTGTACTTGAGAAAGCCCTGGATCAGCGCAAGCACGGAAAGGCTCATGCCTTTGGCATTTACAACCAATACCACCGGGGTATCTGTGACCTTTGCCAGTTCATAGGAGGATGCCTGGACACTGTCTCCCCCGATCCCGTCATAGTATCCCATGACGCCTTCGATAACGGAAATATCCGCCTCTTTGGCTGCCTGACAGAATAAATATCTGGTGGTCTCTGTTCCAGTAAAAAAAGTGTCCAAATTTCTGGATGGCACCCCGAGCACCTTTCTGTGAAACAAAGGATCAATATAATCTGGCCCGCACTTAAAGGAGGCTGCTTTTAGCCCCCTCTGTTTAAGCGCTTTTAATATTCCGCAGGTCAGCAGCGTCTTTCCGCTACCGCTAGAGGGCGCCGCCAGCATAAGCCTGGGCGCTACCATTCCTCTCCCCAGGTATCCGCCAGCTCTCCATAACCATGCTGCCGCATGACGCTGCGGATCCCATCTTGAATCTCTTCTCTGGAATAGCCGCACTCATGCAAAAATTTGCTGCTCTTGCCGTTGAGATAGTCGTAAAAGAACAGTGACACTTTCAAATCCTCTAACTGTCGCCGTTGCTCCTGAGATTGCAGATGCTCATAAAGGAGGTTTTCCGCCTCGTTGATCTGACCATCCTCCGCCATCAGCCGCAGCTTTTGGTACAACTGCTGACTGTCTAGATCTTCAAATATAATTTCTTCCTCTTTCACCTCGTCAATGTTAAAAAGCAGCTTGAGCCACATGCGCACCATCTCGTGAATGATTCGCATCATGTAATCATTTTCAATCATTCTTTCCCTTTTGATCCGCCTTTCTCTGAAACTTTTCTTCCTCTACGATAAAACGTTGATGGATTGCCTTGCCGATCTCCCCCTTTTCATCCTTCGCCACAATTGAAAAAGTCAGCTTCCGTCCATCAACCATTGTGAGCTCAGATTGACACCATACTTTCATCCCTATCGGCGTAGGCGCCATATGATCTAGATTTAACTGGATCCCCACAGTCCCCATCCCTGGTTCCAAAACCTCGGCAACGCTTCTCCAAGCCGTTTCCTCCATCAAAGCCGCCATCCTTGGCGTGGCAAGCACGTCCAAGGTCCCGCTCTTATGTACTTTCGCAGTATCTTCCTTTGTCACTATGATCTCCTGATTTCCCTTGATTCCTGGCTGTAACATCATGATTCTCCTTTTTTGTATTTTAATGCTGTTTTTGCCACACTTGGCATAATGTAATATTATACCATATCGCCTTTGATTATAAAACAATAAAATAGATCTTGAGTTTCCGCATTTTGCAATTCATAGCGCCAAAAGGTTTCCATCACAAAGTGA